>WJXG01000016.1_pt1 | contig 88473 bp, 80 predicted proteins | sample 9266541 | NCBI WGS metagenome assembly WJXG01 (sample SAMN12697363, study PRJNA563984) | aquatic metagenome | isolation source: water samples from a prawn hatchery tank treated with erythromycin plated on... | place: Australia | collected 2018-10-17 | reverse complement strand
GCCACAAGCTTTTTTCTTTGGTGATATTCGACCGTAATCCAAACTCTCTACTGCAATCAGCTCGGCAAAATTGATGTTGTGCACATCTTGCTTCGCTTTTGTGGCTAACACTTTAACTTTAGATTGAAACAGCCCTTTGAGCATATTTTGGCCGATGTTTCTCACTACCACTACGTCTACTTTGTAACCAGCGATAACCTGTTGCCACTTTTTCTTGGCACTACAACAAGATTCATCCTTAGAGATAGAGAGGTACTGTGTTTGCCGCGTGATGGAATCAATGATGGCGATTTGCTGGCAGCGAGAGAAGTGATTACTTACCACGTTGTTAATACAAGGAATTGCGTAGATCATGCTGGCTCCAAAATTCGTTGAAATTTAGAGCACTATAACGACTTATTATTAGCATATGCCAATAATAAAGTTGGTTTCTTAGTTATCGTATTTCGAGAACAACTAATGTTTACATACAGTTTCGGTAAACAAGAACCGCTTTTCAGTGGGTTCATATTATTGATTAAATAGAAAATGAATGTCTTCTATGTTTCTGCTGTGAGTTCGTCGGAAATCGATTTTGGGGTAGCTATTGTTTACCTTCAGATAACAGTACTTTGCGTAGTAGATTGGCAAGTTGATCTTGTTCATCTGGGTTTAGAGCGCTAAGCATATTGTTCATATTGTCGACGTGATCGTTCAGGGCGTTATCGACAAGTTCAATGCCTTTATTGGTTAGAATCACCTTACAGCTGCGTCTGTCATGTTCACTGAAAACTCTCTCCACAAGTTCTTGCTTAACCAAATGTTCTATCCGAGTGCTCACTGCCCCAGAAGACAGCATAAGAGTTTTATATAACTCTGTTGGGGTAATGCCATGGGCATCGCTACGGCGCATTGTTGCTAAGATGTCGAACTCAATGCTGCTTAGTCCATGTTGCTTAAACACGCTGTCCATCTTCGACTTCCACAGATTGCTTGTGCGACGCAAGCGGCCAACAACTCCCATCGGCGAGCAGTTTAAATCGGGTCTTGCTTGTTTCCATTGAGCCAAAATTAAATCGACACTATCTGATGGCATTTTTATCTCTCATCTAAATATCTTTTTAAAAAGATACTTGATCAAGAGTTAAGTTGCCATTACTTTATAAAAAGTATCTTTTGCAAAAGATACTTTTTATTGAGGTTATATGGAGAGACTCTAGTGAAGGATTTGCATCAGATTAAAACCATAGTGTTGACGGCATTCGCCCCTATCGTATGGGGAAGTACTTACATAGTGACGACAGAGTTACTGCCAGCGGAAAGCCCTTTGCTCGCTGCAACGATTAGAGCCCTACCGGCAGGTTTGTTGCTCGTATTGTTTGGTAAAACGCTACCCAGCTCAGTGTGGCTTGCTCGACTTGGGGTACTCGGATTTTTGAACATTGGGTTGTTCTTTTATTGCCTATTTTTTGCAGCGACCTACTTACCGGGTGGTATGGCCGCTATGGTGATGTCTATTCAACCTGTTGTCGTGATATTGCTGAGTTGGTGGTTACTCAGTGTAAAGGTGTCAGCAATACAGCTAATCGCCTCAGTAGTGGGCATCTTTGGAATCGCTTTACTGGTCCTAAATAGTACCGCGAAGTTAGATTTAGTCGGTCTCATTGTCGCGAATGTTGGAACATTAAGCATGGCGAGCGGGGTCGTTTTGACTAAAAAATGGGGCAGACCTATAGGTATGTCTGTGCTGAATTTTACGGGTTGGCAGCTCCTGTTTGGTGGATTAATGCTGCTCCCAGTTGCTATATGGTTTGAGGGGGTACCTCATCAACTAACGCTAATGAACGCTCTGGGTTACTTATACCTGAGTGTTATCGGAGCCGTAGTTGGGTATTTTCTGTGGTTTAGAGGCATTGATCAGCTGCCTACCACTACGGTCTCATTTCTCGGTTTTTTAAGCAGTGTCTCTGCTTGTATCTTGGGTTATATCGTTCTCGACCAGCATTTGTCGGTATTTCAGTTGCTTGGAGCATTACTGGTTTTAGTCTCTATTGTACTTGCAAGCCATCACTCTTCAGGAAAATCGACTCTATCTAATCAAACTCCAACCGTTCGATCACTAGAAGGAAACTAATATGAATCTTACTATCGTATCTGGCAGCCAGCGTGACAATTCGCAGAGCTTAAACGTCGCTCGCTATTTAGAATCATTATCTGAAAAGCACTTTGAAACTATCAATATCTTGGATTTACATCAGCTTAATTTGCTGCTCTGGAATGAAGGTGTTTGGCAGCAGTCCGAAGAGTGGCTGCAATGGCCTCCTATTGCAGAAATGTTAAGGCAATCTGATGCAGTGATTCTTATCTCGCCTGAGTGGCATGGAATGGCGACACCTGCAATTAAGAATTTCTTGCTGTTAACGACTGATGAAGAGCTAGCGCACAAGCCTGTATTGCTAGTGAGTGTTTCTGCCAGTGTGAATGGTGTTTATCCGATAAGTGAATTACGTATGACTGGCAGCAAAAACAACCATGCCTGTTTTTTGCCTGATCATCTGATGTTTCGCAATATCGACACGCTGATGACCCAAGCTCACCAATTACAAGATGATGAGATGCACCAACGTAGTCAATATACCTTGTCATTGCTTGCCCACTATGCTCAGGCGCTTGCTCCTATTCATCGCGATATGGTGACTATCGGAAAACCATTCCGTTACGGAATGTAGCTGTTTTACAGTGTAAAAGCTCAAGTAGGAAGGTTGCCTAATAATGGAATCTGTTTATCGCTTGATGTGTTTGACTTGGTCAACTTAGTAAAGATTCTAGAGTCCAATCAAAAAAGGGTATATACATAATCTTATGTTATTCAATCTGCTGAGTATTTAATGACTCTCAAACAAATCCTTCAAATCCGCAATGTTCGCTGCTTCTTAATGTTCCGAAGCAGCTACTTTGCGCGCTTTTACTATCCAGTCTTCACTTTACTCTACTTAGACTATGGTTTGACCCTTTCTCAGTTTGCCATGCTCAACGTAGTTTGGGCGGCAACCATTGTTCTAGCAGAAGTACCATCGGGTGCATTTGCCGATACTCTAGGGCGTAAAAAGCTGGTGGTGCTGTCCTCAATTGTCATGTTTATAGAAATCGCCATGATCGCCTTTGTTCCGACTGGCAACCCCACCTTAGTATTCATGGTATTTTTGGTAAACCGGGTCTTGAGCGGTTTGGCTATGGCATTAGCCAGTGGTGCCGATGAAGCACTGGCTTATGACACGCTTAAAGAGCAAGGCAAAGAAGATCTCTGGCCGCGAGTGTTGCAGATTCAGTTACGTATCGCTTCAAGTGTCGGCATAGTTGTGACCTTGGTGGGTGCTGCTATGTACGACGTTAACTTTATGACTCATGTTTATCATCTACTGGGGCTCTCAGCGCCAGAAACGACTCAGGATATAATGCGTATCCCTGTTTATGCGACCTTGTTTGTAGCTCTTATCGCCATGTACGCTGCATTTAGCATGAGGGAAGAGAAGACATCAATGCCAAGTGACAGCGGTAAGTTGGCAACGACGATGGCAAGTCTTAAGCTCACCCTGAACACGGGTAAGTGGGTGATCTCCACACCCTATGTTCTGTTTATTCTGCTTTATTACAGCCTGTTTGAGCACACTTCACGGATGTTTTTAACCATGAACAGCCAGTACTATCGAGCGATCGATATCCCCATCATCTACTTTGGGTTGATTGGCGCAGGGATAAGCTTGCTGCAAATTGTGTTAGCTGGGCAAAGTCGAAAGTTGGCGGAAAGCATCGCTCCGAGAAGGTTTATTGCCATCATGGGCATCGCGACGATGGCGACTTATTACTGGATTAGCTTAGGTTGGTCTATTTACGGGGTGATTCCGGCGTTGCTATTAATCTTCATCATCATGACGATGAATATCTTTATTAGCTACCACCTCAACAAAAACACCGAATCACACAACCGAGCCACAGTACTGAGCTTTAAAGGGCTAATGTTTAACCTCGGCTATGGGATGATTGGTATTTTGTACGCTTACTATTACAAATTGCTGTCTAAAAACTATAGCCAAGAGCAGATAGAGCAACACATCGACTTTATTGCGTCTCTTTCTTCATTCTTCTACTACTTTACGTTTTTGTTTGTTGCTATCAGTCTGTTTTTCTACGTGAAAGACAAGCAAAAGCCGATTTTCTAAGTCCTGTTAACCTGTTGGGCTAGCTTATTCTTAATGTTTGATTGTATTCAACATTCAATAAAGAGTGAGCTTGCTCTACGGTTCCTGTAACCCAGTTAGGAACATGGTTTGCGTCAATCAGTAGCGGCATGCGGTGATGATATTGAGTGCATTGCGGATTGGGTTTCGTGGTGAGTGTGACCACTTTTGAGTTGTTTTCGAGTGCGATAGCTGCCATGTACAGAGCGCCTTTGTTTGGCTGCTCAAATAGGTATTTCACCTTTCGCCCTTGTTCCTCACGCCACTCATACCAGCCACTGCATGGGACAATCACTCGACTGAACTGAAACGAACTGGCAAAGGTGGGTTTCTGCGTCACAGTTTCTGCTTGGGCGTTAATGATAACTCGCTTTGCCCAGTCAGGCTTAATGCCCCATGCGAGGTTGCGCTGCTGTAGTTTGCTACCATCACTGGCTAAACAAGCCACCTGTTCTGTCGGACGTAAATCATTGTTGCTATGAGTATGAAAATTTAAGCCAAGCTGTTCACAGACGATATTACACAAGGGATCGTCGATGACATTGAGTCTTCCGCACATTGCTTCCACCTTTCTCGAATGAGCCTAGTCAGTATAGCAATCACGCAGGAGCCGTTTTAAAAAGTAAAAAGCCGCGCTGAGTGGCGCGGCTATTTGAGCGATAATTTGTGCCTTTTAGCTTTGGCACTCAGCGGGCGCTGGTCTGTTTTGCCTTATGGCAAGTATCGCTTGAGGTAACAAAGACATCACAATCATGCCGATCATCAAGCTGTACTGGAATGGGGTGAAGGATTCACCGAGCAAGACGAGTCCAGACACGATCCCCGCGATCGGATTGGCAATACCCCCAAAGGTAAAGTCGACTACAGACATACGTTGCAATAGCCACACATACATGCCGTACCCTAGTGCCGTGTTAAGCCCGACAACCCATAACAAACCAGACAGATTGGTCATTGAGAAGTTGTTGAAAATCGCAGTGTACTTCGCCGGTTCCATTGCCCCTTGAACACCTGCGGCGATAGATAGGATCACGCCACCGAGGATGAGCTGCCAGGTTAAGACTGTCCACCAGTGCATACGATTGCCGAGTGATTTAGTGATCGAGCTGCCAACCACAATACACATGATCGCCGCGAGCATAGCCCCCAAACCAATCGGATTTAGGCTAATTGAACCTGGGTCAAACAGCATCCAAGCGAGTGCGATCAGGGTGGCACCACATACCGACTGAATCAAGCCTGGGCGATGTTTGTTGATCAGCCAGTTGTAGAGCATCGCAAATACAGGCACTGAGATCATACCGACACCAGAAATGGCAGAAGGCAACGTCAGCGCCATGACAAAGATTAGCCCGAAGAAGGTCGCAATATTGATCAATCCTAAGCTAAACAAAATCTGCCAGTCGCCTTTTTTCGGCAGGCTTGGCTTAAATGCCAACAACAGAAGTCCGGCTGGTAGTGCACGGATCGCACCCAGTAATAGGGGAGGCCAGTCTGCAAGTGTGTATTGCGTGACGGCATAAGTGGTTCCCCAAAAGAACGCCGGAATCATGGCAAGTAATATATTCATAATAACTATCTTTACGTTAAGATACTTTTGTGAGGAATGTACGCCTAAAAGCGCTGTTTGTAAAGTATCTTTATGTTAAGATATTCAAAACAGCATTTTGTTACTGGAGACAAATATTCATGGACGCTATTGATAGAGTAGTAGACCAGTGGGCTAAGGAAAAGCCAGAGCTAGAAACTGAACCTATGGCGATAATGGGTCGATTGATGCGCATTGCCAAGTATATGGAGACAGAAGTGGCTCAGCTACATAAGCGCTATGACTTGAAACTTGGGGAGTTCGACGTGTTGGCGACTTTGCGTCGTAGTGGTAAACCTTTTCGCTTAACCCCTTCAGAGCTGATTGATTCTATGATGCTGACATCTGGCGCGATGACGAACCGATTAGATAAGCTTGAGTCTAAAGGTTTGATCAGCCGCGAGCACAGCAAAGAAGACCGTCGTAGTGTGACGGTTGAGCTAAGCCAAGATGGTTTTGTGCTGATCGACAAAATTATTGAAGAGCACGCCGCAGTACAGGAAAAGCTGGTTAAAGGTATTAATGCTAATCAGAAGAAACAGATGAACACTATTTTGAAAGGCTGGCTGACTCAATACGAGTAATCTCTTCGAAAATACGAAATAGAAAAACGCCCTCATTTGCGTGTGCAACTGAGGGCGTTTTGTTTAGCTTTGTTAGTCAGTGCTAAGAGACGGCGTCATCACAATAAAGCTGGGCGTGGTCAATTCCCCCGAGTGCGCAGCTTTCATCGATATCAGATAAATCACCACTGACCCCGACCGCGCCAAGAATGTTTTTTTCGGCATCGCGAATGAGCAATCCGCCTGGAACGGGAACCATATTACCGTGTGCGAGAACATTAACAGCGGAGATAAATGCAGGTCGATTGTCGGCATCCTGAGCGAGCTTTCGCGAAGAACACCCGAGCGCTAGTGCGCCCCAAGCTTTAGCAATCGCGATATCTGGTCGCATCATGCTAGAACCGTCTTGGCGTTGTAGAGAGATGAGTTTCCCTCCACTGTCGAGAACGGCGACCGTGAGCGGTGCGCTTTTGCTCTTGGAACCTGCCTGAAAGGTACCGTCAATGACGGAGAGTGCTTGATCTAGAGTTAAACTTCCCATGTTATCTCCTGTTAATGTTCTACCGCCCTAGCTCGAATAGACGAACTAGGTTGGTATTACGCAGCCCCGTTAAGAAGCTGATAGCTTGGTAAGGTCAGGAAGGTGGCGAACTCTTTCGCTGTTGACAGCTCGAAGAAAAGGTCAGCGGTTTGTTCAAAGCGGCCAGCTGCGAATCGAGCATCGCCCACTTCCTGTTTGATAGTGTTGAGCTCTTGATACAGCCATTGGTGGAAAAGCTCTTTAGTAAAGGTTTGCCCATCATCAAGTTCGACTGAGTGATGAATCCATTGCCAGATATTAGCGCGCGAGATCTCTGCCGTTGCGGCATCTTCCATTAAGCCATAGATCGGCACACAACCAAGGCCTTGAATCCAAGCTTCGATGTAATAAAGCGCAATACGGATATTCTTGCGAACACCTGCTTCATCGCGTGTCCCTTCACACGGTTTTAGCAGCAGATCTGCGCCAATTTCATGTGTTGGGCTGACAAAATCGAGTTGGTTTGGCTTTCCGCCAAGATTCTTATCGAATACAGACATTGCCAAATCGACGAGCGCCGGGTGTGCAACCCAAGTTCCGTCGTGGCCATTGCGAGATTCACGTTCTTTATCCTCGATCACTTTGGCGGTCACTCGCTCCATCTCTGCAGGATCTTTGGCTGGGATGAAGGCTGACATACCGCCCATTGCTAAGGCGCCACGCTGATGGCAAGTACGTACTAACAGTTGGCTGTAGGCATTAAGGAATTCTTTATCCATCCCAACCACGTGTCGGTCTGGAAGAATGCGGTCGGTGTGGTTTTTGAGGGTCTTGATGTAACTGAAGATGTAATCCCAGCGGCCGCAGTTCATTGCGACGATATGGTCACGCATGGCGTAAAGCATTTCGTCCATTTGGAATACGGCAGGTAGCGTTTCAATCAGAACGGTCGCACGAATCGTGCCTCGCTCGACACCAAAGTAATCTTCAGTGAAAGAGAAAACGTCATCCCACCATTGTGATTCTTCCATGCTTTCTAGCTTAGGAATGTAGTAGTAAACCCCAAGTCCTTGCTCTGCTCGTGATAGGTAGTTGTGGTAGAAGTAGAGCGCGAAATCCATCAAGCAACCAGGAATGGGTTTATCGTCAAATTGGATCGATTGCTCCGGCAGGTGCAGGCCTCGCGGACGGGCAATCAGTAGGGCTGGGTTATCACTTAGCTGATAATGTTTGCTTTTTGCTTCATCGTGATAACTGATCGTGCGGGCATTGGCATCGCGCAAGTTGATCTGCCCTTGAACCATGTTCTCCCAAGTAGGGGAAGAGGCGTCTTCAAAACAACACATAAAGACCTTAGCACCTGAATTCAGTGCGTTGATCACCATTTTGCGATCAATCGGGCCGGTTATTTCTACTCGACGGTCTAACAGTTCAGGTGGCGGAGAGGCGACTTTCCAGCTCTTGTTGTCACGAATAGATTGTGTATCCGCTCGGAAATTCGGTAGTTCACCAGCATCAAAGCGCTTTTGTTGCTCTTCGCGAGCAGCGAGTAGCGCATCTCGACGTGGAGCAAACTTCTTAACTAGCTTGGTTAAGAATGAGAGCGCTTCTTTGTTAAGGATGGTTTGGTATTCAGGGTTGTCCATGTTACCGACTACGCGCAGACAGGCGGTTTCTTCTCTTTCTGCTACATCGTTCAGACTCATTGTTCGTCTCCTTTAAACAATATCGAATGATTTTGTGTACAAAAATCATGTTGCACGAATACTTATATTTCAATTCATGTAAACAATCAAAGGGTATTTAACATTTATTTTTCATTTGCTCTGTTGGGAAAATATTTTTATGTAAAGATATTTTATATAAAGTAATGATTTCTAGGGTTTTCGGGGTTAGTGTTCGCTTCGAGTAATGGCTCTATGTTGAAAAAATGTTGCATTTAGGGGTTGCCAAATTCTGAATATGATTCATAGTACACAAAGTATCTTTGAATTGTATACAATCGAAATGGAGGTTCGCATGGCAAAGATGAAGGCAATTGAGGCGGCGGTAGAAGTACTTAAGAAGGAAGGTGTAGACATTGCCTTCGGTGTTCCTGGCGCAGCGATTAACCCAATGTACGCGGCAATGAAAAAGCTCGGTGGTATTGATCACGTACTTGCTCGCCATGTGGAAGGTGCTTCGCATATGGCAGAAGGTTACACGCGTACCAATCAAGGTAACATCGGCGTGTGTATCGGCACATCGGGTCCAGCAGGCACAGATATGATCACCGGATTGTATTCTGCATCAGCGGACTCAATTCCAATCCTTTGTATTACAGGGCAAGCGCCACGAGCTCGCCTGCATAAAGAAGATTTCCAAGCAGTAGATATCGAATCTATTGCTAAACCCGTCACTAAGTGGGCGACAACCGTACTAGAGCCAGCACAGGTGCCACGTGCATTCCAGCAGGCGTTTCACCTAATGCGCTCAGGCAGACCAGGCCCGGTACTGATTGACTTACCGTTAGATGTTCAGCTGACGGAAATCGAGTTTGATATTGATACTTATGAACCGTTAGAGGCATACCAACCAAAAGCAACACGTGCTCAGGTAGAAAAAGCCATCGAAATGATGTGTGAGTCTGCTAACCCAGTGATCGTTTCTGGTGGTGGTGTTATTAATGCGGGAGCTGAAGCGTTGCTGCAACAGTTCGCTGAAATTACAGGTGTTCCTGTGATTCCAACTCTGATGGGGTGGGGTTCCATCGCAGACGACCATGAACTGATGGCAGGTATGGTTGGTCTGCAAACGGCGCATCGTTACGGCAACGCAACCTTGCTTGAATCCGACTTTGTGTTTGGTATCGGAAACCGATTTGCTAACCGCCACACCGGGTCTTTGGATGTGTATACCAAAGGGCGTAAGTTCGTTCACGTTGATATTGAGCCGACTCAAATTGGGCGTGTGTTCTGTCCGGATCTTGGCATTGTTTCTGATGCCAAAGCAGCACTTGAACTGCTGGTGGAAGTGGCGCGTGAATGGCGTGACGCAGGTAAATTACCAAACCGCAGCGCGTGGGTTGGCGAATGTCAGCAGCGTAAAGCGACGATGTTACGTAAAACTCACTATACCGACGCACCGATTAAACCAATGCGCGTTTATGAAGAGATGAACAAAGCGTTTGGTCGCGATACTTGTTATGTCAGCACGATTGGTCTTTCTCAAATTGCGGCAGCGCAGTTCCTACACGTGTATAAGCCACGTCATTGGATTAACTGTGGTCAAGCTGGCCCGCTAGGTTGGACGACACCTGCCGCACTTGGCGTACGTGCCGCGGATCCTAATCGCGATATCGTGGCTATCTCTGGTGACTACGACTTCCAATTCATGATTGAAGAGCTGGCCGTTGGCGCGCAGTTTAACCTGCCGTATATCCATGTTTTGGTAAACAACTCTTACCTTGGTCTGATTCGCCAAGCGCAGCGTCAGTTTGACATTGATTATTGTGTTCAGTTGGCGTTTGAGAACCAGAATGCACCAGAGCTCAACGGCTACGGTGTTGACCATGTGACGGTTGTTGAAGGCTTAGGTTGTAAAGCGATTCGAGTGACTGACCCAGAGCAGATGCAAGAGGCGTTTGCTCAAGCGAAAGAGTTAATGAATAAGCACAAGGTGCCTGTTGTGGTTGAAGTGATTCTAGAGCGCGTGACCAACATCGCGATGGGCGTCGAGATTGACTCAATCAATGAGTTCGAAGCCTTGGCAGAAAGCGCTGATGACGCACCAACGGCGTTAATCAATAACAGCTAACAGAATAAGGAAATCAAAATGGCAAAGTTTGCAGCAAATTTATCCATGTTGTTTACCGAACTGGACTTCGAAGATCGCTTTGAGGCCGCAGCAAAGGCGGGTTTTAGTGGCGTAGAGTATTTATTTCCTTACGCCTTAGAAGCCGCTCAAATCAAGGAGAAATTGGATGAAAACCAACTTACCCAAGTGCTGTTCAACCTTCCGGCCGGCGATTGGGAGGCGGGTGAGCGCGGTATCGCGGTGGACCCAAACCGAATTGAAGAGTTCCAAGCAGGCGTCGCCAAGGCCATTGAATACGCCAAAGTATTGGGTAATACCCAAATCAACTGCCTCGCAGGGATCGTTCCACAAGGGGTAAGCCAACATGATGCGCATGCAGCGTTTGTTATCAATCTACGTTATGCCGCGCAGGCTCTAAAAGAGGCTGGCATTCGCTTAGTGATTGAAGCCATCAATACTCGTGACATCCCGGGATTCTTCCTCAACACCACTGAGCAGGCGAAAGCGGTGATTAAAGAAGTGGGTAGTGACAACCTGTTCATTCAGTACGACATCTACCACATGCAGATCATGGAAGGAGACTTAGCGCCAACCATGAGTGCCAACATCGACCAAATTGCCCATGTGCAGTTAGCCGACAACCCAGGCAGACATGAGCCGGGTACTGGGGAGATTAACTACCCATTCGTCTTGAAACATCTTGATGAGCTTGGTTATCAAGGGTGGGTTGGCTGTGAATACAAGCCGAAAACCACCACCACTGAAGGCTTAGATTGGATCAACCTATACCGCTAAGTGCGGTCTGCGCCCGCTAAAGGGTGGGCTAACGTTACGGAGAACAGAATATGAAAATTGCATTTATTGGTACAGGTATTATGGGCCGCCCAATGGCAGCGAACTTGCAAAAAGCCGGTTACGACATTGTGCTATCTGATCACTTTAACCCAGCGCCAAAAGACTTGGTAGATGCAGGAGCTCAAGTTGTTAACTCTGCGCAAGCAGCCGCTGAAGCAGCAGACGTTATTATCCTTATGGTGCCGAATACACCACAAGTGGAAGATGTGCTATTTGGCGAGAAAGGTGTTGAAGCAGGCCTGAATGCGGGGGGTGCTGAAGGTAAGCTTGTGATCGACATGAGCTCAATCTCACCAATGGCAACCAAAGCGATTGCTGCGCGCATCAATGAAAGTGGTGCACAGTACCTAGACGCACCAGTGTCTGGCGGTGAAGTCGGTGCGGTTAACGCTACGCTAAGCATCATGGTAGGCGGCGCGCAAGAAGCGTTTGATAAAGCTCGCCCTCTGTTTGAGGTGATGGGCAAAAACATCACCCTAGTCGGTGAAAACGGTGCCGGTCAAACTTGTAAGGTCGCCAACCAGATTATTGTGGCACTTAACATTGAAGCGGTTTCTGAAGCGCTTGTGTTTGCTTCAAAAGCGGGCGCTGATCCAGCACGTGTGCGCCAAGCGCTGCTCGGTGGGTTTGCAAGCTCTAAGATCTTAGAAGTCCACGGCGAGCGTATGATTGAAGGCACGTTTGATCCTGGCTTCAGAATCTCGTTGCACCAGAAGGACTTAGATCTAGCGCTAACGGGTGCCAAAGAGCTAGAAGTTGCACTGCCTAATACGCAAAACGCACAAGAGTTGTTTGAAGAGTGTGCGGCTCAAGGCGGACAGGACTGGGACCACTCAGCGCTGATTAAAGCGATTGAGAAGCGCTCAGGACATTCGATTCGAGATTAGGGTCTACTGCCTCTAGTTTCCGTCTGGGATAGCAAGGATTCCTCTCCCTCGCTATCCCATACCAATCATGACAAGCAATTGGTGGTGATTGGTATCTATATATCAATCTTGCTGACTAGCCGTTGTGGGGGAAATCAGTCGGGTTGATATTACTTAAATCGCGTAGTTTTTCGTCTCCTTTTGTACGCGTTCCCGTTGTAAGGCAACAGGTAGAGGTTCGTTCGGGCCTCGTCTTAGCAGGCACCTCGCGTGCTTACATCGGGATTTTTTCTTGGTTACTCAGCTGCAGGCACTGTTGGCGCAATAAAAGCGCGGGGGAGTTGTGCTATGTTAGCCCTAGGAAGAGTAAGGCTTCGAGTACGAGTAAAGAGATGCAGTTAAATACGTTAATCGCGAGACAAATCGTTGAGCGCGCGACAAAAATTATCCAGTTTCCTGTCAATGTGATGGATGAGAACGGGATAATTATCGGCTCAAGCGATCCAGCGCGATTGCACCGAACCCATGAAGGCGCCTTATTGGCGATACATGACAACCGAACAGTTGAAATTAATCATACGGTTGCCAGTACTCTGATTGGTGTAAAAGAAGGGATTAACTTGCCTATTTTGCATCAAGATAGTGTGATTGGTGTAGTCGGTATTTCAGGGCAGCCTGAAGAGGTCAGACGCTATGGCGAACTGGTTAAGATGACCGCTGAACTCATCGTTGAGCAAGCTGATTTAATGGCTCAGATTCAGTGGAATAAACGTCATAGAGAAGAGCTACTGCTGCAGCTAATACAGGGTTCTACCTTAAATGAAACCCAGCTGCTATCGATAGCAGAACGATTAGATTTGGATTTAGCTCAGCCAAGGATCGCTGCCACAGTTAAGGTGATACCTAAGCAAGGTCAACCTTTGACGTTAGAGCAGTTGCAGAAGCTAGTGCACCTGTTGGAGTACCCAGAGCGAGACAACATTGTAGGTATTGTGTCTGTCTCTCAAAACGAAGTTGTCGTGCTCAAGCCAGTGACCTTAGTCGACAATACATGGAGCAAAGCTGAAGAGAAAAAGCGGGTTAAACGCCTGCTTAAGCGGATCGCTCAAGAGGCGGACTTTACGGTTAAAATCGCCATGGGAGAGTATTTTCCCGGCCTTACCGGGTTATCTCGCTCTTATGAAACGGCCAAGGCGACCCTAGCTTGTAGCGATGAAAGCAAAGATGCGATCTTATTTTATCAAGAGCACAAGCTGTCGGTTCTGATTGATAATTTGAAGCAAGATGAGTGGCGTCGCAATCAGATAAGTCACCCGATTGAAGTTTTGCAGCAACACGATAGTAAAGATGTTCTGGTTAAGACGTTAAAGGAATTTTTTGCTCAGGATTGCGATCTGGCTCAAACCTGTGCAGCTCTCCATATTCACCGCAATACACTGCGTTACCGAATAGAAAAGATTGAAGAAGTTACAGGTTTAAAAATCAATAAGTTAGACCATAAAGTTCAACTGTATTTAGCCCTAAAATGTGTGTGATTATTTGAAGGTTTTTGTCATTTTGCACAAAAACGTTCGTTTCAGATAATAATAAATCTGTCATTTTGCATAAAGAATTTATTTGTCTCTGCTCTTACTCTTCAGGCAGTTCACAAAATAATCGGAAATAACAACAAAATGATAGAAGTCACTACCCTTGGTGCGTTGACCGCTTTGGTCGTCGCCATTGCCCTTATTTTGAAAAAAGTGCCGCCTGCATACGGCATGATTATTGGTGCCTTAATTGGTGGTGTGGTCGGTGGTGTATCACTAACTGACACAGTTTCACTGATGATTGGTGGTGCGCAAGGTATCGTTACTGCGGTACTCCGTATTCTTGCCGCTGGTGTACTAGCGGGTGTCTTGATTGAGTCGGGTGCGGCAACTTCGATTGCCGAAACCATAGTGAAAAAAGTGGGTGAAACACGCGCGCTTCTTGCACTCGCTATCGCGACGATGATTTTGACTGCGGTTGGTGTGTTTGTCGATGTTGCTGTTATTACGGTCGCACCAATTGCACTCGCGATTGCACGCCGCGCTGATATCTCTAAGACCGCAATTTTGCTCGCCATGGTGGGCGGCGGTAAAGCGGGTAATGTGATGTCACCAAACCCGAACGCGATTGCAGCAGCCGATGCGTTTAATGTTCCACTAACATCGGTGATGGCGGCAGGTGTGATTCCTGGTTTGTGCGGCTTGGTATTAGCTTACTTCATCGCGAAAAAGCTTGTAAACAAAGGCTCTAAAGTGGATGCGTGTGAAGTGGTAGAAGTAGATCACTCGCGCCTACCCGCTTTTAAGGCAGCGATTGTTGCACCATTGGTTGCGATTGCACTGCTGTCACTGCGCCCGATAGCTGGTATTAACGTTGACCCATTAATTGCGCTTCCTTTAGGTGGCCTTATCGGCGCTGTAGTCATGGGACGCTTTGCAGATACCAACCACTTCGCTGTTGCAGGCCTTAGCCGTATGGCACCAGTCGCAGTAATGTTGCTTGGTACAGGTACATTGGCGGGCATTATTGCTAATTCTGGCCTTAAAGATGGATTGATTGATGTATTGACGGCATCTGGGTTGCCTTCATTCTTACTGGCACCAATTTCAGGTGCAATGATGGCACTGGCAACAGCGTCGACAACGGCGGGTACGGCAGTCGCTTCAAGTGTATTTAGCGGCACAATTTTAGAACTCGGAGTGCCAGCATTAGCAGGCGCTGCAATGATTCATTCGGGAGCGACAGTTCTTGATCACATGCCGCATGGCAGCTTCTTCCATGCAACGGGTGGTGCGGTGCACATGGATATTCGCGAACGTCTGAAGTTGATTCCATACGAGTCTGCGGTAGGTCTGATGATTGCCTTCGTCTCGACCATGATGTTCGGTGTGTTTGGTTTATTTGTTTAAGGAATGAAAATGAAGATTGTAATTGCTCCTGATTCGTACAAAGAAAGTTTAACTGCTATGGAAGTGGCGACTGCGATTGAAAACGGCTTTAAAAAAGTAATGCCAGACGCAGAGTTTGTTAAGTTGCCAATGGCTGATGGCGGTGAAGGTACCGTGCAGTCATTAGTTGATGCAACGGGTGGTCGCATTGTCACTGCAACAGTGACAGGACCGTTAGGTCAGCCTGTTGAAGGTTTCTATGGCTTGTTGGGCGATGGCTCTACAGCCGTGATTGAGATGGCCGCGGCATCGGGTTTACACCTTGTTGAACCAGCGAAGCGTAATCCACTGTTAACGACGACCTATGGGACTGGCGAACTGATTAAAGCAGCACTTGATGCTGGGGTGAAACATATCATTGTAGGCATTGGTGGCAGTGCGACCAATGATGGTGGTATTGGTATGGCCCAAGCGTTAGGGGCTCGCTTGCAAGACGAACAAGGCGCTGATCTAGCTTATGGGGGCGGAGCGCTTGAGAAGCTTGCTAGCATTGATTTGTCTGGTCTAGATAGCCGCCTAGCAGATGTTAAGTTAGAGGTGGCGTGTGATGTTGATAATCCACTGTGTGGCCCGAAAGGCGCATCTCATATCTTTGGCCCGCAAAAAGGCGCAACGCCTGAAATGGTAGAGCAGCTAGACAGTAACCTAGCTCACTACGCTGAGGTGATTCGCCAAACTAACGGTAAAGAAGTGATAGACCAAGCTGGCGCAGGTGCTGCGGGTGGCCTTGGAGCGGCTCTACTTGGTCTGTTTGATGCGAGCCTACGCCCAGGTATCAGCATTGTCATGGATGCAGTCAATCTGGCCGAAGTGGTTAAAGATGCGGATTTAGTGATTACTGGTGAAGGTCGTATCGATAGCCAAACCATTCATGGCAAAACACCAATCGGTGTCGCTCGCACTGCCAAACAGTACGACTTGCCTGTGATTGGTATTGCGGGAAGTATCGCGCAAGATTGCCACGTTGTGCATGAACACGGCATTGATGCCGTCTACAGCGTAGTGCTGGGAGCAACCGATCTGCCGACTGCGCTTAAAGAAGCGGCATTCAATGTCGAGATGACCTCACGTAACGTTGCCGCTGCACTGGCAATGACGCTAAAATAACTTCCCTTTACACTGTAAACGGCCGCTAGTTAGCGGCCGTTTTTGTATTTAATGAAGTTCGAGTTATAGAGGCAATTGGCACCTATATGAACTCTAACTAACTGCGTTACCCGCGTCGATCAAACTCATTATGAATAAGTACGATACATTGAGACGCAAACAGCATTTGAGGCCCAAGGCTTACCTTTTGTGTTCCTAAACGCTTAAGACTGTTCCAACTCTTTTTCGGCATTGGAATGTGGTCGGTTAGGATAAAACAAGCATTGCCATCAAACGGCTCGTCACGAATGTCCGTGCCCTTTTTATCAAGTAAGTAGAGCATATAGTCTTCTGCCAAGCGCTGAACCAGTTTTTCAAAGCTGATGGTTTCGACACTTAAGCCGCTTGCCACATTGCGCAGCTCTTCTTTTTTCATGCCGACAGAGTGCTCTAATGCCTTCGCAATTAAAGCGATTAACGCCGATTCATGAAAGCCACCAATGTTGGAAAGCTGAGAGGACTCAAAGCATAGAGTGCGCGAAAAGTCTGCGGTACTTTCGATGACCAGATAGACCTTCACGTCATCTCGATGAGATTGAGCAGTGAAAATCGCATTCATCAATACATGAGCAAGAATTTCGGAATGAGCGTCGCCACCGACTCCCTCAACGAAAACCTTATGGTCAGTCGAAGCTGCGCGGGCACGGATTACAAAGGCTTTATTCATAGATAACCATTAGAGCGAAAATTGCCCCTTATATTAACGATGTACAACGCCCTGTCTATTTGCAATTTGATTTATTTGCATCCAAGTGTTGGGTTGGTTGCTCTAGGCGCTCAAAAGTGACGACTCCAAAATACGAAACTCTTAAAACAACATCCCAACAAACAAGCCGATGAAAAATACACATAAAACATGCATTGCAGCGGGTGGTACTTTGTCCGTAATGGGTTGTTTTACTTCTGGGTTGACTAAATAGTCCTTACCATTCAATGTGTAAAGTGCATAGCCTAAAGGGTCCATAAAATCTCTCCTGCTTTCTCTGTCTCTGCTGGTTATTATTGTTGAATAAACAGGAAGTAATAATGATATGGTAGAAAATCAAAGTTCACCTTTTATCACTCAGATCCACTTGCAGCGATTGCAGCAGCTGAGTCGTTACTATTCGCTGAATATCGCAGCAACAACCGATGTCCAGACTTTAGCTGAGCAACTTAGCTGTTCTGAGCGTAATATTGCCAAGCTAATGAAAACCTTAGCGAGTATTGGTTGGATTTCGTGGAAGCCGGGTAGAGGTCGGGGTAACAAGTCAGAGATAACCTTGCTCGATAGTTTTGAGTCCGCATTGATGAGTGTTCTTGAGCAGCATTGTCACAAAGGGCATTTGAGTGAAGCGGCAAGGTACGCGGATCTGTTTGGTTATGAGGAGATGTTTCGTAAAAAGCTACCAAGTTGGCTGACACGGGCACAGGAAAGCTTAAAAAACCTGAACACCCTAGTGACCTTAGTTCCTTATTCTCTTCCTATTATGCATCCATTGTGGGCCTATAGATCCAGTTCACGACTGTACATTGAAGCCATGTTCGATACGTTACTTAAGTACGACAATGAAACAGGAGCGATGCGACCACATCTAGCACACCACTACGAGTTTAGAGAAAATGAGCTGTGGCTAAGGATTAGACCCGATGTCCATTTTCACAATGGTGAAAAGCTGACTGCTCAGCACGTCGCAAAATGTATCGAAGACCGAGTGAGTAAGCCGCACAACTACCAAATCCTCTATCGCCATATCCTGGAAGTGGTGGCCGAAGGGTTATGGGTGGTGATCAAGATGTCTCAGCGCCATGAGTCGATTCTACATCTACTGTCCGAGGCTCATGCTCCAATCTATTTAGACTGCGCAGAGCGGGAGATTCCTTACGGGACGGGGCCTTATGCACTTGAATCCAGCTCGGAACATCATTGGATATTGGCGAAGAATCCTAATTACTTCTCAGCCGGTGGTTTTATCGACCGGGCGGAGTTTTGGACGAGTGATGACGCAGATAGCAGTGTTCAAGGGCATATCGTACATCATCGATGCCCAGCCTCTCCAAGCGGAGGTGTTGACAAGATCTCATTGCAAACAGGCTGTGATGTGATCGAATTTAAACATCATCAATCAGAACTGTCGATGGACGAAAAAGCATGGATTTTTCACCAAGCGCGAGAGTTCTGTCGACAACAAGCCAGTGACTACATTCCTATTGCCAACTCCATCACTGGTTATCATCAAAACAAAGGTGTGTTTCTTTATCACCCGAATCAAAGTAAGCCTACTCGACCACTGAGAGTGTGTATTTCAGGTCAGACTGAGCCTAGGTTAAAACTGATTGAGCACCTTAGACAGCAAGGTGCTGAGATTGAGCTCTTCCCTCTAGAGCATTTGAAGCAGACATGGATTGATTTTGCCGTTGGAGGGTATGTTTTTCCTAACAACACTGTGTTTGGCTATTACAAATGGTTGCTCACTAGCTTGGCGTTCACTTCTTGCCTTTCAGCGGAGCAGCAGCAAGCGTTTCTCTCTATTGTTGATCAACTGATGTTGGCAAGTGATACCGAGCAAGACTTCCTCAATGAGCTTTATCGCTGTGAGGATTGGCTGATTCAGAATGGTGTGTTTGTGCCTTTGTGGCGCGACTCTGAGAGTTACGATGTCGCCAACTCTCTGCACGGTTTGGAGACAGACAGTGCAGGAATTTTATCGCTACAAAGACTCTGGTTTGATAGCTGAACTCTTGTTTGTTGATCGGAGCATTACTTTAAACTCCCAAATATGTAGATAACACTAATTGTATCGGTAAGCTATTTTTGACCTAGGGAAGGGTGAAAAAATATGATTTATCGAACGTTGGCTGATCTAGTCGTCATACTTCATCTGTTGTTTATTATCTTCGCCTTGCTTGGAGGCATGCTAGTGCTTTGGCGTCGGTATATGTTGTATGTCCATATTCCGGCGGCCTTATGGGCTGTAGCGATAAGTGTTAATGGCTGGATTTGTCCTTTGACACCACTAGAAAACAAACTCAGGTTTTCTGCAGGTGTTGAAGGTTATCCGGGGGGATTTGTTGAGCACTATGTCGTTCCCATAATTTATCCGCCTGGATTGAGTTCTGACATTCAGGTTTTTCTCGGTGTGGCGGCAGTGGGAATAAATATCGTGGTTTATGGACTTGTCTATTGGCGGCATAAGATCAAGCCTCGTGGGAGGCAAGAATGAAAAGCATGCTAATTACTGTAGTAGTGAGCTACTTGCTTATTGCGCTGACTATCTACTCCTTGCAACGTCGCCTTATGTATTTCCCTCAGCCCGTCAGCAATGTCTATGGCGAGATGAATACCAGCTTCGTTGTTGATGGTGTCCAACGGCCTGGTTGGGTGCTCAATGACGGTCAAGATAAGGCGCTAATCTATTATGGTGGCAACGCAGAAAGTATCGAGGCCAATATTCCTCTATTCACGTCAGTGGCCCCAAACTATACCATCTACTTAGTTCCTTACCGTGGCTACGGTAATGATTCAGGTGTACCGACGGAAAAGGCATTGTATAGCGATGCCATGCAGATTTTTCAGTCAGTGGAAAGCAAACACAATTCCATATCATTAATGGGTCGAAGTCTGGGATCTGGTATCGCGACACATATCGCTGCTCATAGACAGGTAGACAAGCTCATACTGGTGACGCCATTTGATAGTATCGAAAACGTCGTCAAAGATATCTATTGGATGTTCCCTGTTTCTTGGTTGCTCAAAGATAAATACAAATCTGCAGATAGGGTGAAAGACATTACGGCTAAAACCTATATCTTTATTGCAGAACAGGATCGAGTGATCACACGAGCAAGAACCGAGCAGTTAGTTTCTAAGTTTAGCGATCAACTGAGAGGCGTTATTGTCATACCTAGTGCCAACCACAACACGATTTCACAGTTTCCCTCATATGAGATGGAGCTCAATCGAGTTTTGAGGTAACCGCACTCACTAGCTACTGCCCAATGGTACCTGGCTTTCCTGAGTTGGTTGATCTTTAGGTGGGGCTGTCGTGTGTAAGTTTGCGTCAATCGTTTGATCTCCTTTTAGTCTCTCCCACAGTTGACCAATCTGCGCCAAGCTCCTTGCACTCGGGTAACGCTTAGTTGTATCGAGTAGTCGCCAGTCACCACTCTCATTCATATGAGCGAAGATAAATTCAAACGGCAGGTTATCTGACATCCCCAAGCGAAGGTCAGTGACAATCAAAGCGTCATTTTCAACTCGATAATTTACGTAGTTATGCGCAAAAGCTTGTAGTCCTTTTAATGTTTCGGATTTCTCTTTCATTGGCCATTGCCCTAATGGGCGTGACACAAAATTTATATGAGATTGCCCGTCTAATATCGAGGCTAAGCCTTCCCAATATTGTCCTTCATCCATGACAATGACTCGCCATAACAGCGTATTAAAAGGGGTTGGTGTAATCAGAACTTGTTGGCTAGGAAGGTTTTGCGACACCAAGTTATCTTCAACTCGAGCCGCAACGATCTGTTGGGAAGCATAGCCCCACCCCAAATAAAGCGTGGAGGTGAGTAGCATAGATAAACACCAGCTGCTACCTCTAGAGTTTGAGAACAGGCTTACACCAATTGCGACTAATAGAGGTACGGTGTAAACAGGGTCAATGATGAATACACTGTTGAGTGAAAAGTAACCTTGTATTGGCCATATAAGTTGCGTGCCATAAGTCGTCATTGCGTCTAGCAGAGCGTGGGTGACCAACACACTCGCGGTGAGTAAAAAGGTGCGGGAGAAATTCCAGAAAGCATCGGGTTTTAAGCGACAATACAGCCAAGAAACAATCCAAGAAAATGGCAACAAAACCAGCAAAGAGTGACTAAAACCGCGGTGTTTAATGGTGTTTTGCACTGCATCGCCATAATCTAATATGACATCGAGATCAGGTAAGGTACCTAGCGCGGCTCCGATTAACAGCACTTTTGCATTACACTTTTTGCCTGCAATGGCACCTGCTACTGTTGCACCTAAAGCTGCTTGAGTAATTGAATCCATTTATAATTATCTCTTCACTGGTCTCCCATCCCTTTTGGCTTATCTTTAAGAGCCAAGGTGACAGGGGTGAGTATCTACTCGTTTATTTTTATCTACTTACTTTGGCAGCTACTTAGATCAATTGCGATAAAAATCTAAAAAGAATCTTGGAGCAGTTCAAACTGACTATCCCAATTCTCTGATAGTGACTATTTTTCCCCGAATCTAATCACTTGTTAGGCTATGCGTATTCACTCGCCCTATACTGAGAAGCGTTAGGGAAGAATAAAAAGGAACAAGCCAATGAAACGAGCTTTCACTCTGACATTACTCGCGAGCTTATCAATGAGTACTCATACTTTTGCAGCAGACAGTGCGGATATGGTGTTAACTAACGCCAAGATTTATGGTCACCAAACGGCAGATTCGATAGCCATCGCCAACGGAAAAATTCTTTATATTGGCCAAAGCGCTGAATCAGATAAATTCACCAATCGTTATACCGAAGTGGTTGACTTAGAAGGCGCTTATGTAATGCCTGGCTTTGTCGATAACCATAACCATGTTTTTGAAGCAGCATCAGAAGCGGGCGGGCAGTGCGAAGTGAGCATGGATGCAGGACTAGAGGATCAAATCCCTTACCTTAAGGCGTGCCGCAAAGACGCGACCAAAGGGGAATGGGTGATGGGTTACGGCTTTTCAATTGAAGCACTTCTTGCTGAAGACAATGAGAGAACCCCACTTGAAGTGATTGATTCCGTTTTCCCAGATCAGCCAGTCATTATTATGGAGCAAACCTCTCACTCTATGTGGGTTAACTCGGTGGCTTTAGAGCTCGCTGGTATCAGTAAAAGTTCACCAGAGCCACAAGGTGGAAAGATCCTAAAGGATGAGTACACCGGTGAGCTCAATGGCATTTTGTTTGATAATGCGGGTGATATAGTGATGGAAATGGCTTGGAACAGCTTAGAAGAGCAGTTTGACCAAAGCTATGAAGGGCTTATGGCGGGGCTAGAAGAAGCGCGAGCTCACGGTATTACCACGATCGGTGATGGTCGCCTATATTGGAAGCGCGGCTGGTATGAAGTATGGCAAGAAGCAGAAAAGCGCGGGGATCTCACGGCGCGTGTCTCGCTTAGGCCTTGGATTTATCCTACGGACAGTATGCAGCCTCAATTGTCGTTCTTAAGCGAGATATATTCAGCGGATACGTCAGGGTTGTTGCTGCTTGATCAAGTCAAAATGTACAGCGATGGTATTTTGGTCAATGGTACCGCCAAGACGCTCGCCCCTTATCTTGATACCTATATTCCAGATGAACCGTATGGCATTAACTATATTCTACCACAAGCGATGGAGACGTGGTTAAAAGCCTTAGATAAGATTGGCTACGGTGCTCATATCCATGCGATTGGTGATGGAGCGATTCGCGAGTCGTTGAACGCGATCGAAGCAATGCGCAGCCAAGGTGGCGATAGAGATTACACCCTAACTCACGTTGAGTTAGTCAATTCTAAAGATGTACCACGCTTTGCTAAATTAGACGTGACTGCGGACTTCCAAGTAGGCTCTGATTATGTCGCCTACCACGATCATCAGTGGGCGGAAGCCTTCTTAGGTGCTAAACGCACAAGAGCCTTGATGAACCTAAAAGCTATCTTCGATACAGGTGCTAACGTATCGTTAAGCAGTGACTGGAACGTTCACGACATCAATCCATTGGTGGGGATCGCTAACAGTGTGATTATGGGAAAAACAGGTTTACCGAGCGTTAAAGACGCCATAGAGGCCTATACGATTAATGCCGCTGCTAGTCTAGGTATTGATGAGGTAACGGGCTCGATTGAACTAGGTAAATCTGCTGATTTTGCCGTGCTTTCTCATGACATTACCCAACTTTCACCAGAAAAGATAAAGGCCACTGATATTTGGATGACGATCCTAAAAGGTAAGATAGTGTTTGATTTAGAGCAGCAGTAACCAATCACCTTATCTAAATTGGTGCAGGTTTTTAATCGCCTCAATCACCTTGTTTCCGGTCTCTGATAATGTGAGGCCGGAACGCCAGTTTATTTCAACACGGCGTGGGATCGCGCTTTGCTCAAAATCAGATTCAAGAGCGACGAGAGAGCCCGATTTAAGCTGTTGATGGAGATTATCAAGAGGCAAGAAAGCAAATCCTTGGCCGTTTTCTAGCAATCGAATGAGTAGCGTTAGATCATTGATCACGGCATAGTCGGGGCTAAACCCTTCTCCCTCTTCTTCTCCAAGTTCCCCCCAAATCAATTCTTTGAACAGGCTTAAATCGTCAACAGAGATAGGCTGTAATTTCGTTAGAGGCAGCGAATGATGGCAGACCAAGCCTTCTTGATAGCAGCCTAATTTAGCGTATTCCACTTCAGTTTGATGCAGTTGTCCTGATTCATGGCGAATGATGATATCTGTGTCGCCACTGTGCAGATTTTCGCTGAGTTCTTGAAACTCTGCTCGGTAAATCTCTAGGCACACGTTTGGCAGTTGAAACAGGGCAGTGATTGCATTGGTTAACGGGGATTCAGGAATATAGTGCTCAAGTCCGATGCGAATGGATGTTGGCTCTCCTTGGCTCAGTGCTGCTGCTCGATGGTTGAGTTTATCAAGTTGCGCAAGCGTATGGGTCAGGGAAGGAAGTAGCTGTTCACCTTGAGCGCTTAGGGTGCTTTTGTTGCCTGTTCGATCGAAAAAGCTGACACCTAGATCAATCTCAAGGTCAGAGATCCACTGGCTGACCTGAGATTGTTTTTTACCTAACTTGCGCGCCGCAGCGGATATCGACCCCAGCTCGATGGCAAGTAAAAGTGCTTTGAGGTGAGTGACATTCATAAGGCGGAGCTCCGGTTGGAAAAAACACCGCCCATTATCCTCGATTACGCAATGTGCGTCATCTTGTTGAGGGTAAAACTCTCGATCGCACCTTCTACCGCTGCTGAGTAAGCCGCAATATGCTCGCTTGCCAAATGTGTATCAAGCGCGGCTTCTGACTCCCAGTTCTCGTGGAATACAAAGTGAGCTGGGTTTTGATTGTCTTGGTGCAAGTCATAGTTAATACAACCCTGCTCAACACGAGTCTTGTCGATTAACTTGATAAGTTCAGATTTTACTAGCTCTACTTGACCGTCTTTAGCAATGATATTGGCGATGATGGTTAACTTTGTCATGGTTGATGTCACTCTCTCAATTAGTTTTTAAAGTGTGGTGATTACGTCATCCATTGGAAGACGCGCTTTTGGCAAACCATGGTTATAGTCTTCACCTTCTTTGTGGTAACCCATAGCCAAAGCAAAATCACACACGTAACCGTCTAGCTCATCTTTGAAGACTTCTCCGATTAGCTCAGGATCTACACCTTCCATTGGAGTAGATGCAATGCCCATACGCGCAAGAGTGTGCAGCGTGTTGCCCAAAGCAATATAGGTTTGAGCTTTAGTCCAGTTACCGTTAAAGCCAGTTTCATCTGTATTTAGCTCTGCAAAACCGTAAGCGCCGTTTAGCATGTCGTTGTAACGCTCTGCTGGCAGGTGTCCAGAAGTTACTTCTGCATCGACAACTTTTGCGTATTGCTCTTTAGTAAAGTGCGGGTTATGAGCAAACAAAATAGTGTGTGATGCTTCTTTTGCATGCGGTTGGTTGAACTGGTGCATGTTGGCAAACGTGTTGTGGAAGCGCTGTTTGGCTTCATCACTCTCAAGTACGATGAATTTCCAAGGCTGAGAGTTGATTGACGATGCAGATAAGCGGATAGCTTCTTTGATTACTTGCATATCTTCTGCAGAAATGCGTTTTGTTGCGTCGTACTTTTTCGCTGTGTAACGAGTGTTTAAATCTTTGATGATTGGATGAGTCATGTTGGCTCCTAAAACCAATCAGAATAAGTGTCTGAACATTCTTGCTGGTTAAAATCGCTGATAGCTACGTTATAGATTTTGTAGGTAGAATAACTAGCTAGCTTCAATCTATGCCTTGCTCTAAGCGATTTTTCCTGCGCAATTATCTGAACATCTACTTATCCTAATTGGTATAACTATCTAAAAATTACGAATTCAGTTGGGTTTGATGTTCGGTGCGTCAACAATTAACGTGTGGTTGGAACATGCCCCAATTATCGAAAATCCGCTCTAGCTCATGTCGATGGGGCTAATTTAGTGCAGTTACTCGCAGAGAAAAATAGCTAATTATTCCAATCACTATGGAACAAAACTTCCATAATTGGCCGAAGAAGGTAGGTAGGGTTAGATGAATGCTAGTAGTAGCAGAAGCATGGCGAGATAAGTAGATTCTCGCCTTTGCTTGCTTGTCTTGAGCGCAGCTTACTTAGATTGGTACTATGAGAATATCAACCGGTGATTTATCGACAAGATGTTTGGAGTATGAGACGATTTTGCTCCAAAAATCATGGTGATGACCACAGATCAACAAGTCGACATTATTCTCTTCTATGGTGTTTTTAAGCTTGTCAGCCAGTTCACCAGTACCCACAAATATCTGTCTGATCGCAAGCGGACTGTACTCTTCAAAAGCAATAATTTGCTCGATAGCATGTTCGCCTAATGGTTGCTGATCAGGTGTGTCTTTCAGATCGACTAACTCTGGATAAATTTCACCATGTGAGCCGTCTACGTGGATAAAAGAGATTTGTGCATCGGTCAGTTTGGCCAAGTATACCGCCCTATCAATCAGAGCTTTGGTCTCTTCCTCAAGCTCTAGGGCAACAAGAATATGCCGGTAGTTCATAATCGTGTCCTCTTCTGAATATCCTACAGTAAGCATAATATGTGTACTGGGTGAATGTTGTCGTTAAGGTCTCGAAATGACGAAAATTATCCACTGTAAATTCGGCAAAAATAGGAAATAACAGCTAATCAATCAGACCTCATTTGTTCCTCGTTTCATCTCTACAATGATTGGCAGATGTTAATGCTGATTTAGGAATCGAATATGACTACATTTCCCAATCACTTTCTGTGGGGGGGCGCTATTGCTGCCAATCAAGTAGAAGGGTCTTTTGATTTATATAACAAAGGATTATCTACATCAGATATGTTGCCAAATGGGATTTTAAGCCCCCATCAAACCCGCGAACAGCGAACCGATGGGATTAAAGATTTGGCCATCGATTTCTACAACCGCTACCCTGAAGATATCGCCCTATTTAGTGATATGGGCTTTAACTGTTTGCGCCTTTCAATCGCGTGGACACGCATCTTTCCTAATGGCGACGAGCGTGAGCCCAATGAGGAAGGGCTAGCTTATTACGACAAGATTTTCGATGAGCTGGCGAAATACGATATCCAGCCATTTGTCACCTTGTCTCACTATGAAATGCCTTATGCTTTGGTGGAAAATTATGGTGGTTGGGCGAGCCGTGAGTTGATTACTTTCTTTGAGCGTTACGCCAGCACGGTATTTGAACGTTACAAAGATAAAGTGAAGCTGTGGCTAACGTTCAATGAAATCAATATGTCGTTGCATGCTCCGTTTACTGGTGTCGGGCTCGAAGAAGATGCCTCAGAGCAAGCGATCTATCAGGCTATTCATCATCAATTAGTTGCGAATGCTAAAGCGGTTAAACTGTGTCACCAAATCATACCTGATGGCAAAATTGGCAACATGCTGCTAGGGGCAATGAACTATCCGTACACCTGTAACCCTGATGATGTGATTGCAGCGATGCACGAGAACAATAAGTGGTTGTTCTTTGGCGATGTGCAAACCCGAGGTAAGTACCCTGGCTATATGCTGCGTTACTTCCGTGAGCAAGGGATAGAAATTGCAATGGAACCGGGTGATCTAGAGGAGCTCGCAAGTGCAAGTGTCGATTTTATCTCATTTAGTTACTACGCAAGTGGCTGTGCGAGCGCCGATCCTAAGCAAAAAGAGGTGGGCAACATCGTTGATAGCGTGCCAAATCCATACCTCGAAAAGAGTCAATGGGGTTGGCTAATCGATCCAAAAGGCCTGCGGATTCTGCTCAATTTCCTTCATGATCGTTACCAAAAGCCACTGTTTATCGTTGAAAACGGTCTAGGTGCTCGTGATGAAGTTGACGAAAATGGCGAAATTATCGATGACTATCGTATCGCTTATTTGAATGATCACCTTGTTCAGGCAAGGGAAGCGGTGCTTGACGGTGTCGATCTGATGGGCTTTACCAGTTGGGGACCGATCGATCTTGTGGCGAATTCAACCGCAGAAATGAGTAAGCGCTACGGATACATCTACGTTGACCGTCACGATGATGGAAGCGGAACTCTAGCGCGAAAACCTAAGAAAAGTTACTACTGGTATCGGGGGGTCATTTCAAGCAACGGTGCGAGCCTATAAAGTCTGTTCCTAACGCCAACAACGATAAGGTGTGTCGGTGGCACTATCGACACACCTTTAGCAAGATTCCATTCACTCTTGTTCTTGAATACGGTTGTTTAGCTAGTATTTGGACACTTCTGTGTCATTGATTGCACTAAATTAGTTTTTAACGGATTACCTGTAGTACAACAAAACCTTTAAAGTTCATTCCCCCACTAGGAGGTCTCGTGTACATGAACGGGAGTTTCTATAGTACGATGAGTCATTGCAATACAACTGCAATCTTTTCGATTGATGGCTTGTACCGCAGTGTCAACTTACAAGTGAGCCGCTATTCTGCTGAAGGTGGGGGTCGTATGGATTAGGAACTCGATCGCCTGTCCAATCACCACATGTTTGAGACGTAATCATATAACCGGAGCGAGAAGAATAGGCTGCGCAATGGTTCAATACATCAACCGACTCTCCATGATAAAACGTCATCGTTACTTCTGTACTTTGCCTAACCACTACATCGCCAAAGTTCATAAGGGTAAGTGATTACTATGCGCACTCATCGACGCAATGCTTATATTACTAATATAAAATCTAATTTTGTGAGGTTACTAATTTCTCGACAGGCATTTACGCTGCCTATAGGATTGATCTCACTCATCATTTAGATCCAGTGCGTAACCTATGTGGAACCAAAAATTTAAGCAAACTCTTGTCTTACTCTCTCTGTCGTGTCTTCCTTTTACGACAATATCAGCGCCTAATGAATCGGCACTTTGGTTTACCCAAACCGATATCGCTCTAGATTCTCGTTATCAAACGGTTCTGCTTGATAACGGCTTGCGCGTTATCACCGTTGAAAACAGCACGCCCAAACAGGGGCTATCGATTCGTATGTTTGTGGACGCAGGCTCATTTCAAGAGAAAGGTAAAGAGCCAGGACTTGCACACTTTTTAGAGCACATGGCATTTAATGGCTCAACTCATGTTCCAGAAGGCGAAATGATTTCAATGCTTGAAAGGCACGGTTTAGCTTTTGGCGCAGACACTAATGCCACCACAAGTATGACCAACACTAATTACCGACTCGATTTACCTAAGGCAGATATTGAAAGCATTAATACGGCATTATTTTTATTACGAGAGACGGCTTCTGAGTTAACGTTGGATCAAGGCGCAATAGATAGGGAGCGTAAGGTCATTAAGTCTGAAGTTCGTGAGCGTCAATCGGTAGGGCTGGACCGTTTCCTTGACTCTTCAGATTATATTTATGCAGGAGCAAATCTACCCAATAAAATTGGCCTTGGGACAATCAAAGGGATGGATCAAGTCACCCAAAAGGACCTAAGAAGTTTTTATCAAACTTATTACGCTCCAAGGAATACCACTCTGGTTTTGGCTGGCGATGTGAGTCATGACGTTATGCTTGAACGCGTTAAACATTTCTTTTCTGACTGGCGCAATAAAGAGTTTCAGCCCGCTGTTGACCCGGAGTTTAACGTCGTGTTGCCGAGTAAAGTTGAAGCGAAAGTGTTTACAGATCCAAATGTAGAGACGCGAATAGAATTTAACTTTCTCGAGAAGGAGTCACCTGAAGCCAACAGTAAGGCACTCAATCTAGAGTACTGGACTCACTTACTTAGCACTAGGGCTTTGATTAATCGTATTGACACATTAGCCTACGAAAGTGGCGGTCGAATTCTGTCACCGAGTATGTCATCAGAGATAAGCTTAGAATCTGTTCGTGTAAGTCAAATCGGGGTGACAACAGCAGATAGAGATTGGGAATTTGGCCTCTCAACACTAGAGCAAAAATTACGTCAAGCGGTTGAGTTCGGTTTTACCGAAGATGAGATAAAGAAGCAGCTTACAGCGTTAGAAAATCAACTACAGCTTAGTGTCGAAACGGCTGGGGATTCGTCCAGTGACACTCTTGCTAACAGAGTCATGAATGCCGTTGATAGTGGCTACGTTATCGCATCACCACAAACCGACCTATCCATATTCTATGAACTACGAGACCAATTGACCGTTAAATCAATCAATGAGGCCTTTCGGAAAAGGTGGGCATCTCAACCACCTCGTCTCTATTTAACCGAGCGTAGCAATGCCCCAGGCCTTGAGAAGACGTTGCTTGAAACATATGCGGAAAGCCAACAAACTAAGGTAACGCCCTATGTGGAGAAGGCTGCCACTGAATTTGCTTACCAGAACTTTGGTAAGCCAGGCAAAGCTCAGCTAATTGGTACGTCCAAATACGGGCATATTCTTCGCTATCGTTTTGATAATGGTGTCATGTTGAATATTAAACAGACCGATTTTGAGAAGAGCGTTGTATACATCTCTGCCCGTGTTGGTAAAGGGCTGATGGCATTAACTCAAGAGCAATCTGCTCTGATTAATTTGTACAACGTCGGCATGTCTACTGGTGGGCTTAAAGCTCATGATATTAATGAGTTGAAGCGCATATTTTCAGGCACGACCATGGGCCTTGAATCCACGGTAGAGACTAACGCATTTGTTTTGAAACAGGCAGTGAAAAATGAAGATGCGCTTAATCAACTTCGGGTATTTGCCGCCTTAATGATTGACGGTGGCTATCGTGAACAAGGCAAGTCTTTCACGCTACAAATGTTAAGTAATTACTTAGAAACCTACCAGGAAAGCCCAGAAGAAGTTCAGGCTGTTAATATTAGGTCCAAACTGCATGGTGGTGACTTGCGATGGGTCGAACCTTCGATGAAAGAGCTAGATGCATTCTCTATGTCTGACTTGAAACCGATAATGGATAATGCCATTTCGAATGGCCCAGTAGAAATAGGTATTGTTGGTGATATTTCTCCTCAAGAGGCGATTGACTACGTGGCCCAAACTTTTGGTGCATTAGATATTGAGGCAAACGCAACAATAGAACGTTATCAGGTAGAGTTTCCAGCAATTAAAAAGGAAGATGTTACTTGGTATCACAAAGGTGAAAAAACAACAGCACTTGCGAGTAGCTACTGGGATCTGCCTGATGCTCGTAATACGAAACAAAGCTTACACTTTTTGTTGTTGGAGAACGTCATTCAGCAACGCGTAACAAGAGAAATCAGAGAGGCTATCGGTGCCGCTTATAGTCCTTGGTCTGGGCGCACGCAATCTTACAATTTTAAAAACTTCGGTTATCTAACAATCAATAGCAATACGACCATCGCTCAAGTTGATAAGGTTTTTTTAGCTTATAAGAATGTGCTGAAGTCGTTGCAAAGTGAGTTGATCACGGACGATGAACTTAAGCGAGCAGCAACGCCAATTTTGGACGCTGTAGATCAGCAGGTAGAAAGCAATAGTTATTGGTTCGACTTAACTTCAACAGCGCAAACTTACCCGGATATAATCGAAGCCGATGGGATCACTGCGCAAGAATTAGCAGCAGCAACAAAAGAAGATATTTTGGCAGCAGCTAAGCTCATTGATGTCGACAATGTACTTCAAGTAAGAGTGCTTCCAGAAAAATATATTGACCAGTAATACAAGCTCTGGCAGGGCAAAAGCAGCGCTGTTGGGGTGCGTTTAATCCAATTTGATGAGTGTTACTTTTGTATATTGAGTTAATTGCTCAAGGATGAGCTTCAATGACGACAACAAAGGCCCGACTATTCAGGCCTTTGTTGTTTTCTGTTCTGACTCATGCATGTTTAAAAGCACAGGTGATCCTATGTGTCCTACCCGTTTTCTCATGCTGGTATCCCGCCCATTGCAATAGTGCTTATCCTAAAGCAACTCACTAAACCTAAATTCATGTGGCTGCTCACCGCCACATGCAAGCCTTTAGACGCGACTAGGGGCTTTTTCATTTCATATGATTGGTATATTTTTGAACTAACTTTTAGTCTCACTATGCATCTGTCGTGAATATGCAAACTTTGTCATGCTGTGAGATAAGGACAAATAAGTCAAATAATGCTTTGGATTAATGTGTCGAATCAGTTGAAACAAAGAAAGGGGCAAAGACATGTTTGCCGAAATGGTCGTCAGCACGTCCTTGGGGGTTTAGAGCCCAAAGAGCCGCCTGACATTATTCCATCCTCAATCTTAAAGAGTCATTCCGATTGGGGGCACTCAACAATCACTGGTTTGGGGTCTTTGATTTTATGCCTTGGCAGCCAAGAAAGAAGTCTATCGCAGATTCTAAATTGGCTTGGCGCTCGTTTGCGTCGTTCGGAGCCATACCGAGAAACACGGGAAAGAAGGTTCTCCCTTTGACCAGCGCCCAAAGGTTAGTGGCCAGTTCTGATGTGTTTTGCTGCGGTAAAGCGCCGTGACGAATGGCCTCTTCAAGCCAAGTCTCCATCGGGCAGGCTTTAATGCTCTCAACTTCATTGAGGTGGCATTTTCCCTGACACATGGCTTCAATGGTGATAGCGACTAGTAGGCGTCTCTTTTCACATTGCATGATGTGTTCAAGCTGCTGGGCAAATATATCGATCAGTTGTTGGCGAATATCGATAGCCGGATTGAAATCAGGTAAAGCGTGATTGAGCTTCTCCTCTTCCATGATGTACTCAACAACCGCTTTATATAAGTTCTCTTTAGAACCAAAATGGGAATAGACAGTCGGCTTTGTCGAATTCGCTTTCTTTGCAATGAGCTCTAACGAGGCGCCTTGTACGCCCATTTCCTTGTAGCACTCAACTGCAGCCAAAATGATACTGAGCTTGGTTCTCTCGCTGCGTTGGTTTCGTTTGTCCATACCTTTATCCGTACAGGATGGGGAAAGATGCAAAGCTACCATAAATAATCGTGCCTTTTATCACTAAAATAGCTTATTGAGAGTTTTTTCATCTTTTATCGACTTGTTTGCTGCTTTTACCATCAAGATTGGCGATTGAGTATCTCATTGAGCTGATTAACGAGGTTAACCATAGGGTCGATTTTCTTACCGACCAACTCGGGTGCTTCAGGAGTAGTTAGCACGAAGTCATTAGGCTCCAATCCCGATTTGATCGGAACATAACCCGTGTAGCTCTCTTTGATTTTGGCGATTGTCACCTGCTTGGGTTTTACTACGCGTTTTTCATCCAAGACAAACAGGGTTGGAATCCCATCATTAGTATGGATGGAGGAGGCTGGGACAAATAGCTGAGGCTCTTGTTGAGGGCTGTTCAAATAGAAAGCGGTCTTTGAGCCGATCAAATGCTCGCCATTTCGGTTGTCGAAAACGGCGTAAGCGCTAAGTTCTTGACTTTGGTTGGCGAGCTTAGAATCAACATAGCGCAGCTTGCCATCGATATAATGACCTTCCTGGCTGACAATGGAAGCCTGTAAATGGTTTGGGTAGTTGTTTAGTACCTTGCGAAAGACGTTCAGGACTTGAGGTGAAGCAGTGAAGTGTAGCTCTACAGTATCGGTCGCGATCAGTTCTGTAATCAAATCACCTTCATTAACGTAGTTGCCTGCATTCAAATGGAACTGGCCTAGTGTGCCTGAGAATGGCGCGTACATGGTGGTCGCCTCATGATCTTGCTGGGCGATCAGTAAGTTACTTCTGGTCGCTTCTACCGCATTGACAGCGCTTTCAAACCTAGGGTCATCCTCTCCGGTGGTACGAGTAAGCTCGATGATGTTTCTGGTTGCCATTTGATATTCGTTTTGAGCAGTCTTTACTGCGAGAGCAGCCAAGGTGGCATCGAAATCAAGCAATGGCTGACCTTTTTCAACGTATTCACCATCTTGGACGTAGATATTGGCAATTTTTCCGCTGTTTTCCGCCTGAATCTTGGTGTACTTAGATGGTCTGAACTCGCCTTCCAGCGCAATCAATTTAGTCGCTTTTCGTTCAATAGGTAATTGAACCATGTAAGCGGTCGAGTTAGCTGATGGCTTTGCTTGAGAAAGTTGGCAGCCGAAAAATAGAGTTGGAGCAAGCGTTAAGGTTAGGCCAAGTGAAAGGGCGAGTTTGTTCATATCTGTCCCTGATTCGTTGTTTTATTTATATGGTTTATCGAACTTTATAATTCGTTTCTAAATTTTTATGGTTGGAAAGGATATTTTAACTTTACCGTTAAGTAAAGTTTTGTCTTGGACAAAGCCATTTATATTCCAGTACAAGGAGTTGTAGAGAGTTTGGTTATTCTTACTAAGTGAGAAACACTGGTTATTTTTAATTACTCATTCTTATTGAGTAAGAATAGAATTTGATCATGGCCTTAATGTGGCGATACAAGAACAGAGTGAACTCAATGAAGCAAAACAGTGGACAAGTAAACGAAAAGGTGCTTCAGCTACTTATGCAAGTGGCGGTGAATGAAGAGCCGGTGACAGCGAAGCAACTTAGTGAACAGTTGGGTACGCCTATCAGTAGCCTTTATCGACACCTAAAGCTGCTGCGAGAGTGGAACTTGATAGAAGAAAGTCCAAATGACAAAACCTTGATCATCGGTCCGGCAGCATTACTGCTTATGCGAAGCTACGAAACCAGTCAGCATGACCTAGATACCGTCGATTCAGTGCTCAATCGTTTACAAAAACAAACCAATGAGATGGCGGCATACATGGTACCTGTTGGTTATCGAGCACTTTGTGTCAGTCGCAAAGAGAGTATGCAGGCGCTTCGTTGCAGCTACGTCCAGGGTCAAAGTCAACCTCTGTTGCGAGGCGCCTCATCGAAAGTCATGTTGGCTTATATGCCTGCAGCAAGATGCGAAAAGATCCTGCGTTACTTTGGTCAGCAACAACAATTGGAACAGTGGCAACAAGAGTTAGAGCAGATCCGTAATCAGGGTTATGCGCTTAGTACCTCTGAGATTGACCCTGGTGTTTCTGGGATCAGCGCGCCAGTGATGAAAGGTTCGAAGTTAGTTGGCGCAATTTCGGTGATGGCACCTGCACATCGAGTTCAAATGAATCAACAGAGGATTATTCTTCACGTTCTTCAAGCAGCGAGGGCATTGCCCCCAGAAAGGTAATAGATATGTTCGGGCTATTTCGACGTAATAAAACGCAAAGTGTTACCGGTGTTTTGTCCCATCGTTTGGTATTGCTGAGCGTCAGTGAGCGCTTGAAACCAATGAAACAAGTGGATTTCGAAATGGCCGATCAAAGCTTAGAAGAGATGTACGATTGGGTCTCTGAGCTAGAAGGGCACTGTTGGATAAACGGTGGTCACTACAACCTTGAGGCACAACCCGTCGGCAAGTATCAACTTCATTTAAGTCGTTATCTTGGCTCTGAAGCTCTGCCCATTGTGTTGACGAACAACAGTGAAACAGTGCTGCACACCCTACCTCTTATCCACTCTCCTCGGCGTGAGCTTGGCATCATACATATTGGTCGGCAATTTGAGATTAAAGCTTCTCTTGAACCAGACCAAGGGAGCGCTTTTCATTTCGCGTTATCTCGTTATAACGAATGTCGCCTGTTCTGTTTGGGCATCGATCAAGCAAGCCAAGATGAAAGGGCGTGGGAGTACGCCGAAGATCTTGGCTGTGACTGGATGACATTGGCAGAATGCAGCTTCAGTTACCGATTGCAGGTCAAACAGCAGCTAGCCAATTATTTAGCTCATTGTGATGATGTTATCGTCAATATTGATCTTTCTTGTCTCTATCCGGTATCGCGATTAGAGAGAGGCTCTGCACTTGATGTTCAAATGGTCAATCGGATGATTCGCCAATTATTGATTTCCGGTAAGGTTCGTCAGGTACAGTTGGTCGGGTATAAAGATAAACACCTTTATTCAAAGCAAACTCAAAGCATTTTGCATGAATTGACGCAGATGTTTCCATCGAATAATCGAGCGGCTTAGTCACGACTTTCGAAAAACCTTGTCGCTAGAAACGCAAAAGCTGGCGGTTAAGCCAGCTTAGTTGGGTGTTAGCACATTAAGATTTGTTCGCGTCTTTGTTCGACTCTTTCCAGTACTGAATACGTACGCGATGCAATTGTGCTCTTCTCATTTTCTTCATGATAATCCCTCACTTAGAAACAATGCAGCTCGTCATTGAGCTTATGTGAATGTAGTTCCTCATGAACAGGGATTAATTTAGACCCCAATTTCGAAAAGATCTAGGTTTTTGATCACATTTTTTTGTATGTACGCCATACCTTATTAGTTAAAAGTGAACCATGGCGCAGTTTAATAAGTTTGAAATGTAACTTGTGGGTAAGTGTCATATTGCAAATTAATATTAAATAAACAATAACTTAACCAAAGTGTCATTTTCTCCGTCTACGATTTGCTCGCATTTATATAATTATTACTCAAGCAAGGAGTCAGCAATGCGTTCGGTTTCAGACAAGAAGTGTGACAATCAGGATTCTGAATTTAGCCAAATGATCGATGCACGTCTATCTCGTCGTCGATTTTTAGCGGGAACAGCAGCAGTAAGTGCGAGTGCTTTTCTTTCACTTAACCCAATTACTAAAGCTTTTGCAGCGAAAAATGATAGCCCGCTGCTTAACTTTGAAGCCGTACCAGCTTCAACTGCCGATGCGTTTATCGTGCCTAAAGGCTATAAAGCGACGCCACTCCTTTCTTGGGGTGATCCAATTTTCGCAGACGCACCAGAATTTGATCCAAGTGGTAAGCAAGATTCGAAAGCACAATTGCGCCAGTTTGGAGATAACACTGATGGAATGAGCTTCTACCCAATCAGTGAAAACCGCGCTGTAATTGCCGTAAACAACGAATATACAAACTATGATTTGTTGTTTGACCACGGTGGTAACGCCATGACTGCAGATGATGTGTTAAAAGCGCAAGCAGCACACGGCGTAACCGTATTTGAAATCGTTAAGTCTGGTGACCAGTGGAAGCTAGATAAAAACGGTCAGCGTAACCGCCGTATTACAGCAAATACCGAAATGCAGCTGACAGGCCCTGCCGCTGGTCATGACTTGATGAAAACCAAACTCGATCCATCAGGTATGAAGCCACTAGGCACGTTCAACAACTGTGCAAACGGTCAAACTCCTTGGGGTACTTACCTGACTTGTGAAGAGAACTTCAACGGTTACTTTGGTACTAGTGGTAGCGCTGAGGTGTCAGCTGATCACAAACGCTATGGTGTTAAAGCAGCTAAGAGCAAATATCAATGGCACGATACTGACGAACGATTTGATGTTGCTAAGCATCCAAATGAACCACACCGTTTTGGTTGGGTGGTTGAAATCGACCCTAACGACCCAAGCTCAACGCCACTTAAGCGCACTGCATTAGGTCGCTTTAAGCATGAAAATGCTGCCCTGCTAATCAACGACAACGGACATGTTGTGGTGTATTTAGGTGATGATGAGCGTGGCGAGCACCTATACAAGTTTGTCTCTAAGAACAAGTACCAACCAGGGAACGACAAAGCGAATCGCGATCTATTAGAAGAGGGCACTCTGTACGTGGCTAAGTTCGAAATGGATGACAAGGAACTTAAGGGCAAAGGCCAGTGGCTAGAGCTGACGCATGGCAAAAATGGTCTAACTAAAGAGAACGGCTTTAAAGATCAAGCAGAGGTGATGATCTTTGCGCGCCGCGCGGCTACGCATGTTGGCGCAACGACGATGGACCGCCCTGAGTGGGTTGCGGTTCACCCTGATAACAAACATGTGTTCTGTACCTTGACCAATAATAAACATCGCGGTGTAAAAGAAGGTCAACCGGTTGGTGGTCCTAACCCACGCAAAGAAAACCACTACGGCCAGATTGTGCGTTGGGTACCACAAAATGATGACCATACAAGTGATGGTTTTGAGTGGGATCTGTACCTGATTGCTGGCAACCCAGAAGTGCATAAAGGTAACTTGTACGCAGGCAGTGATAACATCAACGCTGATAACATGTTTAACAGCCCAGATGGCATTGGTTTTGATGCGGCAGGACGCCTATGGATTCAAACCGATGGTAACTACTCGAACAAAGGTGACTTTGCCGGCCAAGGCAACAACCAGATGTTGTGTGGTGACCCAATGACGGGTGAAGTGCGCCGTTTCCTAACAGGCCCTATTGCTTGTGAGATTACTGGACTTACCTTCTCAGCAGATAACAAAACTATGTTTGTTGGTGTTCAACACCCAGGTGAAAGTGGGGCACCTTCGCATTTCCCTGCTGGTGGTAACAGCAAACCGCGCTCTACTATCATGGCGATTACGCGCGAAGATGGCGGTGTAATCGGCGCATAAGCGTTATTAAATGGTTGAGCCCCGAATGTCATAATTCGGGGCTTTTTTGTTTTCACTTGGGTGTTTTCTGACTTTGTTTACATTGCTCGTACATACTTGAATTCGGTTATTGGTAACGTCTGCGACAAATGTAACTAAATGTAAATGCATAAAGAGAGGCTCCTCAGCCAATCTTTAAACCTTGTCTATGAACTTTCACCATCAAAGCAAAGCGATACGGAATCATGACCAAGAGGCCAAGTTGTTTCGAAATCGAGCGATTGTCGCCTTTGTTGCAATGATCGCTCTACTTGGAGTGCTTGTTGCCAACCTTTATCGCTTAGAAGTAAAGCAAGTCGATTACTATAAAACCCGCGCTAATGACAATCGAATTCAGGTCTTGCCTATCGCTCCAACCCGAGGGTTAATTTACGATCGCAATGGCAAAATCTTAGCGAACAACTTTCCGGTTTACGTTTTACAAATGATTCCGGAAAAAGTTGAGGATTTGAATGCCTCTTTGGATAAGTTGGGGCAGTTGGTCTCGCTTTCTGATGCTCAACGAGAAAAAATCTACAACCATCACGGTAAGCGTTTTAAACCTGTCATCGTCAAGAATGGCTTAACAGAACAAGAGGTTGCCCGATTCTCAGTCCATCAATATGAGCTACCGGGCTTTTCTATTGATGTCGAGATGAAGCGAGATTACCCATATGGCGAGATACTGACTCATGTATTGGGCTATGTTGCACATATCAATGATCGTGATCTCAAGCAGCTAGATGAGAGTGGCGAGCTTGCGAACTACCGAGCAACGAAAACAATCGGCAAACTAGGTATTGAAAAGTACTATGAGCATCTACTTCATGGTGAGCAAGGGTATCAAGAGGTTGAAGTAAATAGTCGCGGCCGCATTATCCGCACCATTGAGTATGTCCCACCAGTTTCAGGTCAGGATTTGGTGCTGAACATTGATATCGATTTGCAGAAGTTTGTATTCGATAAGCTTGATCATCGAGAAGGCAGTGCCGTGGTGCTGGACCCTCGTGACAATAGTGTTCTTGCTATGGCGTCTAGCCCAAGTTATGACCCTAACCTGTTTGTAGAGGGGATTTCGAGTAAGGCCTACAGTAAGCTGCTCAACGACCCATTTCATCCATTAGTCAATCGCGCCACTTTGGGCGTGTACCCTCCTGCCTCGACAGTCAAACCCTTTATGGCAGTGGCTGGGTTAAGTGAAGAAATTATTGAGCCAGATACAGTTCGTAATGATCATGGTGCGTGGCGGATTCCGGGTACGACAAGACAAACTAAGGTGTGGCGAGATTGGAAACGTTGGGGGCACGGGCCTGTGAATGTCACGCTAGCGATTGAAGAGTCGGTTGATTCGTTTTTCTATCACATCGCGTATGAGCTAGGTATCGATCGTATTTCAGATTGGATGAATATGTTTGGTTTTGGTCGATTGACGGGGATTGATATACCGGAGGAGACGCGAGCCAATATGCCAACTCGGGAGTGGAAAGAGTCTCGCTATCGTCAGCCTTGGTACAAAGGCGACACCGTGCCTATTGGTATTGGGCAAGGTTACTGGACAGCGACGCCTTTGCAGATAGCTAAGGCAACGTCTGTATTAGTGAATCACGGTCAAGTCATTGCGCCCCATTTATTGAGAGCGACCTTAGCTCACGGTACGCCATTTAGTGAAGAAAAGCCCAAATCGACCAAGACCGATGACCAGATTAAAGGGGTGAGTGATAAAACCTGGGACATTGCGATGAACGCGATGCGACTGGTTAACTCTGGTAGTCGAGGCTCGGGGCGTAGAGCGTTTCGAGGGGCTGACTATTGCAGTGGTGGCAAATCAGGGACGGCTCAGGTGTTTGGTTTGAAGAAGGATCAGGTCTATAACTCCAAGGAGCTGAGTTATGATCTTCTTGACCATGGCTTGTTTACTGCATTTGCACCTTGTGATCAGCCAAGATATGTCGCCACTGTGGTGATCGAACATGGTAATGGCGGCTCAAAAGTGGGGGCTCCTTTTGTACGTCAGGTATTTGATTACCTAGATATCGCAGGAAAAAACCAGCAGAAATCGAATCACTCGTAGCGGTAAAAAGTGCTCCAATGGATAATTATGCGTATGGAAGCATAAAATTTGTGATCTTATGTTGATATGGCACTAAATGTAGTTGCGACATTTGTACGGTATCACTATATTGAAAGGGTATCCCAATAGCTTAAAGGTGTAGAGAAACGAGTAAACTCCCAGAGTTAATACGAATAAACTGAACGCAAAAAGAGACACAGGGCTTAACGAATCCGTCGTTAAGAGTGCATCGAAAAACGTATAAGAACTAAGTATTTTCAAAGGCCTTTTGCTTTATCCCTCTCAAGTAGTCGCATCTTCAAGTTATCGATACTGTTTTGATAACCAAGGAGGAGGTTTGGCTATGTTATCACTAGGTTTGGTCGCTTTAGGCGTATTCGTATTCTTCTTCTGCTGGGTGGTTCAGCACGGTCTACCAGTCTTGGGTATGAAGCTCGATGAAGATGATTTATTGCTGATTTCAGAAATGTCTGGCGAAGACGTACTCGAAGCATAACGAAAGATATCACCAGAAAAAAGGAGCCATAGGCTCCTTTTTTAGTTTCTACTTTTTGTTTTCAATTTGATTGTCTATCTGACAATAGTTTCCCCTGAATTTACAAAAACTATTTAATACTTTGAAAAATATAGGTTTATTGTCTGTCGGTATCAGGTAAAAAAACTGGCTCATAACTTGCGATAGGTAGTGTCCATGCCTTGTTCCACTAAGTTAATGCTGGTGGCAGGACTTATCCAAGACGACTAAGGAGCCAGTTATGAAGCAATCACTTTCCCTTCCTGAAGGTGCGCAGATAGCGGTTGATAAAGATGGCAACGTTAGAGTGCTTCCTTTGGGGCTCCCACCACGACCAGAAGAGATTGTCATAACACAGTCGGACTTAGATAGCCTGCCCGAGTTGAGAAAAGCATTAGTTGAGAGCCCAGAGCCAAGCCCCCCTTTTGTCTCTGAGGTCGAAGATGTGACTCGCTTACTGGAACAAGGCTTGGACCCCACAGCATTGAGTGAGTTTTCACCAGCCGCAGGGGGAAGCAATGGCGCAAGTCTTACCTTGTCTCAATCGATAGAAAGAGAGGGGGTTGAAAAGCTTGCTAAAACAGAGTTTGAAACACGAGGGCTAGATAAAGAACAAGGAGAAAAGCAGAGAGTCTCTTTGTTTGATGACCCAGCATATAAAGCGACCAATCAATCGCCGCAAGTATTCAATGAGCAGAGAACGTTTACTGAGGAATCAGGGTTTAATCTTGTTTCTCCACTAATTCCGTTTGATGTGAATGGAGAGGTATTGAGCATCACGGTCACGGAGCTGCCAACCAAAGGTTTTATATCTCATTTTGATGGAACTCCAATCATTATTGGAGAAACGCTGACTATAGAACAACTCGAAAACATCTGTTTTCATGCACCAGAGGAGTGCCAGGAGGGCGATGTAGCTGGTTTATTCTCATATAGTGTTGATGATGGTGTAGGAGCATTTAATAGTGTTCAGCAAGCTAGTATACAGATATTGCTCCAGCCACTTAATGATGCTCCCGTCGCTTTTGACAGTGTTGAAACTGTTATTGAAAACCAGAGATTAGAAGGGCGGTTACCTCAAGGAGAGGATGTTGATGGCACCATCGCGTCTTACCAATTAGTCGCAAATCCGGAGCTCGGTGGCGTCACTGTCAATTCTGACGGTTCTTTTGTTTTTGAAACCGGAACCGATTTCGATTTCTTATCAGAAGGTGATACCACCCAAGTCTCTTTCCTATACTCCGTTACAGATGATGGCGGGTTAGACAGCGAACTTCAAACCGTGACCATCACCGTTACCGGTGTCAATGATGCGGCAGTGATTGCAGGGGTCGATTTCGGTCAGGTAGTGGAGGATTCGCAAGGGGTAAAGTTAACAGACTCTGGTCAATTGACTGTTACTGATGTTGATGGTGAACAAGAAGAAGCATTTGATACCAACAGCGTCGTACCCGCTGCGGGTGTTCTGGGACTGCTTGAGATTGATAAAACCGGCCTATGGCAATACAGCGTCGACAACGCAGAAGTTCAATACTTAGGTGAAGGGGAAACCAAACAAGAGATTTTCACCGTGAGTTCGGTTGATGGCACGGAGCACACCGTGACGGTAACCATTATCGGTGTAAACGATGCTGCAGTGATAGCAGGCCAAGATACAGGCAGTGTTAAAGAAGATGAATCTACACCGCTGTTAACGGAATCTGGCACATTGACCATCAGTGATGTGGACGGCGCAGACGAAGAGCTATTTGTCCCTGCGTCTTTGACTGCTCCGGAAGATGCGATCGGCACGCTGACTATTGATGAAAATGGCCAATGGAATTTCGAGTTAGAAAACAGCTCAATTCAATACTTGGGTGAAGGGGAAACCATCACCCAGGTTTACACGGTTGAATCCATTGATGGCAATTCACACCCGATCACCATTCAAATCATTGGTACCAATGACGCCGCGGAAATTACTGGTGACGATGTTGGCACCGTCACTGAAGATGAATCCACCCCACAGCTTACTGATACAGGCTCACTACGAATTTCTGATGTCGATGGTGAAGATGAAGAACTTTTCGTGGCTGCTACAGGCATCACCAGTGCAGGTGTTCTAGGTAGCTTAGCCATTACCCAAGATGGCGATTGGACCTACACGGTTGATAATGCTGACGTTCAAGATTTGGCCGAGGGCGAAACTAAGGTTGAAACCTTTACCGTAGAGTCTCTTGATGGCACAGAACATACCGTGACTGTCACCATTATTGGTGTCAACGACAGTGCAGAAATTGCTGGTGATGATGTTGGCGCGGTGACCGAAGACGATGATACGCCACTGCTGACCGACTCTGGCACCTTAACCATTTCAGATGCCGATGACGGCGAAGCCGAATTTAAACCAAGCAGTGTGGTTGCCTCTGCAGGCGTATTGGGTTCACTGACTATCGATGCGGCGGGCAACTGGGATTACCAAGTCGATAACGCTGACTTGCAATACCTTGGTGAGGGTGAAACTAAAGTAGAAACCTTCACTATTGAATCCCTTGATGGCACAGAGCACACGATTACCGTCACCATTACTGGCGTCAACGACAGTGCGGAAATTTCTGGTGATGATGTTGGAGCTGTAACTGAAGATGAAGATACGCCACTTCTGACCGATTCAGGCACCTTAACCATTTCAGATGCCGATACCGGCGAAGCAGAATTTAAACCGACCAGTGTGGTTGCATCAGCAGGGGCGCTTGGGGCGTTAACCATCGATGAATCGGGCAATTGGGACTACGTCGTTGCCAATGATTCAGTGCAATATCTGGGCGATGGCGAAACCAAAGCAGAAACCTTTACCGTTGAGTCCCTTGATGGCACGCAGCACATCATTACCGTGACCATTACTGGCGTAAACGACAGCGCAGTGATCGCTGGCGTTGATACCGGCGAAGTAACGGAAGATGACAGTAATCCACTTCTGACTGACTCTGGTACGTTAACTATTTCGGATGCCGATACTGGTGAAGCTGAATTTAAACCAAGTAGTGTAGTAGCGTCTGCGGGCGCATTAGGTTCACTCACCATAGATGATTCAGGTAACTGGGAATACCAAGTTGATAATGCCGATGTGCAATATTTGGCGGAAGGTGAAACTAAAGTCGAAACTTTCACGGTTGAATCGTTAGATGGAACTGAACAAACCATCACTGTGACTATCATTGGTGTCAACGACAGCGCCGAAATTGCCGGTGATGATGTAGGTGCCGTAACGGAAGATGATGATACGCCACTCCTTACTGACTCTGGCACCTTAACCATTTCAGATGCTGATAGCGGTGAAGCTGAATTTAAACCAAGCAGTGTAGTTGCCTCTGCGGGTGCATTGGGTTCTCTGACCATTGATGATTCAGGCAACTGGGACTACCAAGTTGATAACGCTGACGTGCAATACCTTGGCGAAGGCGAAACCAAAGTCGAAACTTTCACGGTTGAGTCGCTCGATGGTACCGAGCACACCATTACTGTGACTATTACTGGCGTCAACGATGCTGCAGTGATCTCAGGTGACGATGTTGGCGCCGTGACCGAAGATGAATCCACCCCAGAGCTTATTGATACTGGTTCACTGCGAATTTCTGATGTCGATGGTGCAGACGAAGAACTTTTCGTTGCAGCCACAGGCATCACCAGTGCAGGTGCTCTAGGTAGCTTAGACATTACCCAAGATGGTGATTGGACCTACACGGTTGATAATGCGGATGTTCAATACTTGGCAGAGGGTGAAACTAAGGTTGAAACCTTTATCGTAGAGTCGCTCGATGGCACAGAGCATACCGTGACTGTCACCATTGTCGGCACCAATGATATTCCTGCAATGTTGGGAGATCTTACGGGTGAGGTGAAAGAGGAAACGACTCTACAAACCACAGGTACGCTTACCCCAGTCGATGTCGATAACGGCGCAACGCATACTTGGGCTCTAGTCGGAGAAACGGATTCGACCTACGGTTCAATATCAATCGATGACCAAACGGGGGAATGGACTTACACCCTTGATAATAATGCCGCACAACCACTGGCTGAAGGTCAAGAAGTACAAGAAACCTTTGTGGTTGAGGTGGATGATGGATTAGGGGGAACATCGCAACAAAATATCGTCATTACCATTGAAGGTACCAACGATGATCCTGTGATCAGTGGTGATGACAGCGGCAACACTGTAGAAGACTTAATGCTGGTGGCCGATGGTGTGCTCAGTGTTGATGATACTGATGTGACGGATACTCACACTTGGTCAATTCAAGGTAATGGCCAAGGCAGCTACGGCAGCATCACCATCAACCAAAACGGTGAGTGGGAATACACACTTGATCCTAGTTTGACTCAGTCGTTTGAACACGGAGAACTCTACGAAGAACAAACGTTCACGGCTATCGTCAACGATGGTAATGGCGGCACTGACAGCTTTGAAATAGATATCGACATTCTTGGTCAAAATGATGCGCCGAATATTTCAGGTCGTTCAACTCGAACTATCTGGGAAGACGATGGTAGCGGCGTTCGAAGTGGTACTTTAAATACTGGCGACCCTGACGTTAACGAGGTACACACTTGGTCGATTGTTGGCGACCCTGATGGACAATTTGGTTCCCTGACTATCAATCAAAATGGCGTGTGGACTTACACCTTAGACACTAATGCTACGCAAGCAGCCAACACCCAAGCTCTCTCGCTTAATCAAAACGTCAAAGAGTATTTCACCGTCCAAGTGGTTGATAAACATAATCAAGTGGATACCAAGCAAGTGGTTGTTACGGTTAAGGGGCGCAACGATGCACCAGAAATTGATGGTGTACTAGTGGGCACGGTGACCGAAGATGATGCATTGCCAGTGACCACTTCAGGTCAACTGAATCACAATGATGTTGATGGATTGGATGACCATGTTTGGTCACTGCAAACCAATCAAGGCCAATACGGTTCGCTGCAAATTGATGCTAATGGTGAATGGACTTACACCTTAGCCAATGGTCACTCGGCGGTTCAAGCCTTGCTTCCAGGAGAAACTCTAACCGAAACCTTCTTGGTCACGGTCACTGATGACACCAATGACAACAAATCCTCCAACAATGCTTCAGACACTGAAACCATCACCATCACGATTGAAGGTAGCAATGACACGCCAAGCATTACTGGTGGCACAACCGGCAGTGTGATTGAAGATACGCCAGCGAAAAGTAGCGCAACAGGTAAGCTACTAGCCCTTGATATCGATACCAACGATGCACATAGCTGGAAAGTGGTTGGCGAAGATATTAACGGCGAGGCGAGTGGCCTTTACGGCACCTTAACGGTTGATGATAACGGCCAATGGTTATACCAACTCGATAGCACCCGTTGGAGTACACAATCGATCCCACCGGGCACAACAGAAGTCGATACATTCGAGGTTGAAGTCACGGATATCAATGGCGCAACAGAAACCATCACGGTGGATATTTCGGTTGCTGGTGTTAACACCACACCTGATATCGTACTTGGTGATACGCCTAATATTGTTGAAGATGATGTGTCAAACACCATCAGTGGCACCTTTGGTTCGGGCGATCCTGATGTTGGCGACTCTGCGCTTTGGACCGTTATTTCAAACGGCAGCTATGGCAACTTTGTGGTCGATGCGAATGGTGATTGGATTTACACCCTCGATAATGGCAACAATGCCGTCAATCGACTTGATGAGGGCGATCTTCTGCAAGATACGGTGCAAATCAAAGTCGTTGACCAATTTGGTGAGGTATCGATTAAAGATTTCACCATTGACATCGAAGGCAACAATGACGGCCCTAGCATCAAAGGGGATGTCGCGAAAACCATCCGAGAAGATACCGCTAGCTTCAGTGGTCAGCTACAAGATGGTGATCCAGACGCTCACGATACTCACTTATGGTCACCAAGCAATCTAGTCGGCAGTTACGGCAGCTTTACCATGACCTCTAGCGGCGCTTGGGTCTACTCACTCAACAATGCGCTCGACGAGATCCAAGAGCTCAATCCAAATCAAACCTTGCAAGAAAACTTCACCGTTGAAGTGGTCGATAGCTATGGTGAAACCGATTGTCGTGATGTGGTGATCACCATTCGTGGTACCAATGATCTGCCAACTGTATCCGGTGATATTGCCGGTACCTTTGTCGAAGACCAAGCCTCTCCCGATATTACGGGTGTGATGACCTTGTCAGACATAGACGATGTCGACACACCAAGCTTTATTGCCAACAGTTACCAAGGTAATTTTGGTCAGTTTGATATTAACCAAGCGGGTGAGTGGAGCTTTACGGCCTACCCAGACTCCCTAAATGCTATGAAACGTGAAGAAGTGGTGTCAGAAGTCTTCACTGTGATTGCAGAAGATGACTTTGGCGGTGTTATCACTCAATACGTCACCATCAACATTGAAGGGACTAATGATGTGCCTGTCATCACTGGGGGTAGCTCAGGCAGCGTGATTGAAGATGGTGCTAACTTTGGTGCGATCGATTTCAGCTCTACCAGTGGGCAGTTAACCTCTTCGGATGTCGATAAAGACAGTTCTGTAGTCAGCTGGGCGATTGAGAATGGTACCGATCCTGGCGACGCCGAGTACGGTATAGGCACATACGGCACTCTCTCTCTCGGCAACGATGGCCAATGGGTTTACCAGTTAAACAACAGCGATCCAGATACGCAAGCGCTCAACTTAGGTGATGTAGGCCAAGAAATCTTCTATGTCTCTGCAACCGACAACGATGGTGGTGTTTCAGAATGGCATCAGATCACCATTGATGTCTATGGCCAAGATGAAAACGGGTCTGGAGGTGGCGGTAGCGGTGCTGGTACCGATCTGGGCGATTTGTCGACGACCCTTATCGAAGATGTCACCACTGTGACAGATGGCATGGTGCCAGTTATACCGGGAAACAATAACATCACTGGTGTTTCCCCAATCTCGGGTGGCATCTTTGGTACCTTGATTGATGGTTCTGGTCAAACGGGAGTCGCAGGCCGTCAGTGGCAATACACGCTTGATAACAGCTCTGACTTAGTCCAAAGCTTATCTGGTGGGCAGCAAGTCACCGAAACATGGCGCATTGACACCAATCAGGGCTACTACACCATGGAAGTCGTGATTGAGGGGACAAACGATGACCCAGTGATCACCTTTACCGACTCTCCAATCACTGAACCTGCGCCGGGCGTTACTGTTCAGGTGGGTGAAGTGACCGATGAAGTTTCTCCACAAGCATCCGGTGTGCTTGGTGTTGATGATCCAGATAACGGTGACACGCATACATGGTCGCTGGATCCAACTACCCCAGCATCAGGCACGTACGGTACCTTAACACTTGATGCAGACAGCGGTGAGTGGGTCTACGTATTGGCCGATAACGCTGCGGTTAACAATCTTGCTCATGGAGAAACGGCCACTGAAACCTTTATCGTGACGGTTACTGATAGCGAGCTTGCGACTGATACACGAACCATTACCTTACAAGTAACAGGCGTGGGTGAAGATGTAGTGGTTGTGGACCCTGTGATTGAAACGCTCACCATGACAGAGGATGTGGATGATCAAGATGGTAGTGATGACGGCGTTTATACCGCTTCGGGCTCGTTAGCGGCACCAACAGACTTAGGCAGCAACCCAACCTGGACCTTAGTCGATGGCTCGGGTCAATACGGCAGCATCAGCGTGGATACAAGTGGTAACTGGGTTTACACCTTAAACAACAGCAGTAATGCGGTTCAGTCCCTGCAAACTGGTGAAACGGTGCAAGATACCTTTACGCTTTATGTCGTCGATGAGCATGGTAAAACCGTTGTTGATGGTAGTGGCCAACCGCAGTTGATGGAATTTACCGTGGATGTTCAGGGCAGCAATGATGCGCCAAACATTACCGGCGATTTAGCTGAGTCCATCAATGCCGATAATACCTCGCCCCTGTCAGGTACAGTGCAACCGGGTGATGTCGATACCAATGATCGCCACAATTGGAGTCTTGAGAGTGTTCCCCAGTATGGCGCGTTTAGCTTGATGTGGATGTGGAGTGGCGCATCGGGAGAATGGAGTTATGACCTGGATACGACTAGGAATGATCTTATTGAGCTCAATGGTCGAGATTCAGCGCCATTCACTGAAACCATCACCGTTAAAGTGGTCGATAGCTTAGGCTTAGAATCTGAAAAAGACATCGTCATTACTATCAACGGGGTGAATGATGCTCCAACCATCAGTGGTGAAGCCAGTGCCGCATTAAGTGAAGATGGTGTGCTTACTCAAACCAAACAGCTCATTGGTGATGATGTCGATATTGGAGATACCGTGACCTTTGATGCTAAGTCACTCAATGGTACTTATGGTTTATTTATTATTGATGCGACCGGTGAGTGGAGTTACACCATCTACAATGATCAGCCACATATCCAAGCCCTTGCTGAAAATGAGGTGGTGACTGAAAGCTTTACCGTGTTCGCTAGCGATGATTTGGGTGCGGAAGTGAGCCAAGTGGTGACGGTGACTGTCACTGGTTCTAATGATGTGCCGGTGTTATCCGGTGATGTTCAAGGAATAGTGCAAGAAGCATCAGGTAGCAGCGCATTAGGTAAGTTGGTGGTCAGCGATGCTGATGTGGGAGACAGTGCAACTTTCTCTATCGTCTCGAATGGCAGCTTAGGTACGCTACAAGTGAACGCTCAAGGTGAGTGGACCTATGTGGTCGATGATACCGCCCCCGCAGTCAATGCGCTTGCAGTAGGGGAAAGCACCACCGATACGATTCAAGTTAAAGCGATCGATGGTGAAAATGGCGAGTCCAACATCGTAGACATCACCATCACCATTAACGGTACTAATGACGCACCAGATATTGTTGCCATTGCGACTCAAGAAGTGACAGAAGATACATTGTTAACCCTTTCTGGTACGTTTGATAGTGGCGACCCTGATACCTCAGACCCTCACTTTTGGTCAGTGATCAGTTCGGATCCCCGAGGCACGCTAACGGTGAATCAGACTACCGGTGCATGGGACTTCGAGCTAAATAATACTCATGCTGATATTCAATCCTTAGCGGCGGGCGAAACCCTAATGCTCAGCTACACCATTCAAGTGATGGATGAGCTGGATGAAACAGACACCCAAGTGGTTGAGTTTGAAGTGACGGGTACCAATGGCGCACCGTGTGTCGTTACCTCAAGCAGTACACTGACCGAAACCATCAATGCTGACAGTACGATTACATCGGCAAGTGGCAGTATTGTGACAGACGATGAAGACACCAGTGATACGCACACCTTCGCCTTGACCGGAGATGTGCAAGTGCTGACCAGCAGCTTTGGTGAAATGACGATTGACCGCACTACCGGTGTATGGAACTACACCCTGAATGTTGCTGCAGGGTTATTGCTTAAAGATGAGTTGGTGAGTGATACCTTTACCGTGACCATTGATGATGACAATGGTGGTGTGATTACTCAAGTGCTAACCGTCAACATTCAAGGTACCGATGACTTGCCTGTAATTACCGGTTCGGCGGCAGGTCAGGTTCAAGAAGATTACCTCAATCAAACCTCTGGGCAGCTTGCCGCGACAGACACCGAAACTGACACGGGCGATCTTACATGGCAGTTAGTAAGTAACTCAGTCGGTCAGTACGGTACGTTGAGCTTTAATCCAACAACGGGTGAATGGGACTATCAACTTACTCCTGGCTCAACCAATGACTTAGCCGCTAGTGCCACAGATACTGACGAGTTCACTGTACAAGTATCGGATGGTGTAAAAACCACGCAGCAAGTGATTGCGATTACGGTGATTGGGAATGTGGCTCAACAAGGTGGCATCGGCTTTGACTTGCTACAAGCGAGCAGCGCAGATGAATGGTTGTGGGGCGGCCCAAATGACGGTTCTGATACAGGGCAAACAGACAGCTTCGCTTGGAGTGATTCTACGGTAGGTACATCGGCGCAGCCAGGTACTGATTACGTGAAAGACTTTGATGCAGGCGAAGACATTATTGACCTATCAGGTTTCGTCAATGCTAACGATGTTTGGCAATCGGTCTCAGTAGCACAGCAAGTGAACATTGATGAGGTTGGAACTGATACGCAAATTAGCTTGTTCGATAGCAATCAAGATTTGGTTCAAACCATTACCTTGCAAGATGTACTGATCAGCGAGCTGGCCAGTGAAGATACTTCCGGTATGACTCAAGCAGAGTTGCTGAGCGCCTTAGTCAGTGACCAAGCGATCACTATCTCTCAAACCTATGGGCATGAAGGGGACGATACCTTAACCGGCAGCGCTAGTGACGACATCTTGTTGGGCGGACTGGGCGAAGATACCTTTGTCATGCTGAGTGAGAATGCAGGCACGGCATTGAACCCAACCCAAGACACCTTGGCGGATTTTTCAGTCAGTGATGACATCATCGATTTGTCAGACCTACTTCCGGATGCACCGAGCATGAATGATTTATTTGCGAGCATAGACGCTTCTGTTGTCGATGATATCAACGATCCTAATGATGACGCATACACCTTGTTAGAAGTTATCGATGAGAACGGCGGACAAACCAACATTAAGCTCAATGATATGGGGTATAGCGAACTCGGATTAGGCGCAGGTGCGACCGATGATGCGATCGTGACTGCATTAGTCGAACAACTAAAAGTCCTCCAAGTCGAGACATAGAATAACGATCTTTACTATCAGTCAAAATAATTACAGGGGGAGCAATGAGCTCCTCCTTTTAGTTATAGACGGTGAAATTCAATGTGAGAATGATATTTTCATTTTGGCTCTATAACTCTTGTTTTGCTTCCCATTTTGAGAATGCAGATAGCGAATTTTTTGCGGAAATATTATCTATTTGAAAATACGAAGTTATATACACCTTGTTGAGTATTTCTGTTTTGGCATGCACATTGCGTTGGTAGAAGATATGAACGCTCACATTGGTTGAGTCTAGATATCTTAAGGAGAACGTTATGGCTTACCTAAACCAAATGACCAATAACACCCATATGGCGAACTCTTTTGGTGCATCGTCGGGCGATGCGAGCCTACTATCAATGGTACAGCGTGACTTCTCCCCATTGCTGTTTGACTCCGGTATGTTCTCGATCAGTGGAGAAAACCGTCGTCGCGTTCGTTTCAATCCTAAGAGTGTCACTGCAAAGGTTGGCACATTAGGCTCTTTAGTTATTGACGAGTCCGGTCACTGGGATTATTCGGTCTATAGCATTAAAACCCAGTACTTAGTGATGGGGGAAAGAAAGATTGAAACCTTCTTCTTACGTTCGACAGACGGTAATCGCTTTGCTGTGACGATTGTGCTTGTTGGCGATAATGGTGGCGCTTCGATTGAAGAGTTAGAAACCACGATCAGTTTTGGCTAACGAGCGTACATTTTACTGCTGAAAATGTTGCACCACTTCGTTTTTAATAGTTTCAAGGCGTTTCGGTAGCTGGCGATGTTTTTTAGTCAAGAAATACAAGGTTTCTACCACTTCATTACTTGGATCGAAGATAGAAATTCGTTCACTCTCGGCAAACGAATCGAGTGCGCTTTTGGGCAAGACGGTAAATCCTAATCCATTGGCAACAGGCAGCAAGATTTGGCTCAACTGATTGATGTAGCCTGTGACCGGAATATCATCGATATTCATTTTCTCCAGCTCAGACTCCCCGCATTGAGCAAAGTAAATCGAAAGGTAATGAATCGCGTCCGGGTGTTGGATTAGACCGATTTCTTTTAGCATCTCTTGGCTTAAATTTTTAGATGCACGTGATTTGGGCAGCATTAAACATAGCGGCTCATTGCCTAAAACTTCTGAACTAAACCGAGAATCAGATGGAACCTGCGTCACAATTCCAATGTCTGTTGCGCCAGATAAGACATCAGCAACAATTTTTTGATGAGGTGCGGCCTCTAGTCTTGATATGAGCTGCGAGTATTTACATTGTAAATTGAGTAGATGTGGGTAGAGCAATAGTGCCAGTGAACCCGAACAAGACAGCGAAACATCACCTGAAAAAGGGTCTTCCATGTTTAAAGAGCTAAGCAGTTCAGACTCTTGTCGCTCAAGCTGAATCGCATGTTGGTAAACACTACGGCCAGCTTCTGTAACTTCAAAACTTTTGTTGTGCCTTTCAATTAATGGATAGCCGCAAGCTTGCTCGAGTTTTTTGATATGTTGACTAACACCAGGCTGAGTCATAAACAGCTTCTCAGCAGTTTTGGTAAAGTGGCCTGTATCGAGCAGGGTAACGAAGGTTTTGAGCCAGACAGGGTTAATCATCGTACTTTCTCATAACATAAAATTATCGAGATTAGTTTATGCGATAACAGAGGTTTCTGATAGAAAAAAGGCGAGCCGTACGCTCACCTTATGTTTTACGCGGCGTTTAAGTGGGAGGCGAGGTCACGACCATTGCCTCGATATTTGTCGATTGTTGGTGCAAAGGCAGCTGAAATATGCAACAAGCGAGAGTCCGGGTGTTCGGTAAGGTAGCGAGCTTTGCCTTCTTCGCTTTCGAGCAGATCCCAGTCGCGATGAATCGAACGGGCCAAATGAAGAGTGGTGGCCATTTTAGGAGAAATCTCGGCATCTCGTGGCTCCGCAAAATTTGCAATGGCGTCGACCATGTCATCAGGGAAGCGCCAAGTTTTGGCTAGTTTTGCTCCAAGAGTAGGTGCTGTGATATCTAATATTTCTTCCTGAACCGCAATGGCACTTTCACCCGCTTCGGCTCTTTCTGCAATGGCTTTTGCTTGCTCTGGAACTAACGTATGAATCATCAACTCGCCAATGTTGTGTAATACGCCCGTTGTGAAAACTTCATTGCTATCCATGCCTGTCTCAACGGCAATTTTGCTAGCAATAATCGACACTTCGAACGTTTCTTCCCAGTATTTATCCATATCTAATGTTTTAATTCTAGGGAAGGCACTAGAGAGAACTGAAGCGACAACTAATGTTCTCACGGGGCCTGTTCCAACTCGAAGTAAGGCTTCATTTATCGAAGATACGCTTTTGCTTCCTCCAAAATGAGCTGAATTGGCAAGACGGAGCAATCTAGCGCTAAGAACTTGATCCGTTGCTATTTTATTCGCTAGTTCTTTAAAGTCGACATCACTTGTGTTGACCATATCGAGAAGCTCTTGAAGTACCTTCTGGATTCTCGGTAACTCGTTCAGTCGAGATAGTAGTGCCTCCTGGCTCATAGCTCTCTCCTTAATTCCATGTGAGCTAAGTTACTATAGTTCAGAAACTTATCCTGTTACAAAGATAAGCAATCAATACCATATGTGCGGGCTAATGTTTTGTTTGTTTTTTGTAGCATCGCACCAAATAAGTGATGCACTAAATTTACTTTTATTGTTATCATCTGCGGAAATAGTCGGGGAGCCTACCCAATAGGGAAAGGGCTGAGATCGCGAAGCGAGACCCGTTGAACCTGATTCAGTTAGCACTGACGTAGGGAACTATGCACACTAATTCCATTTCTCGGGTTTAGTGTACTCGCATTCGATAGTAAGTCTCTTTATGAGCGTTCTTTTCGTGGTCGAGAGTTCCTATACGTCTTGTAGTAGGAGCATCTATGCCACATTCACAAGACACAACACCTATTGTATTAACCATTGCTGGCTCTGACAGCGGTGGCGGCGCAGGCATCCAAGCGGATATTAAAGCGATGTCAGCGACAGGCAGTTACGCGTGCTCTGTCATTACAGCCATTACTTCGCAAAACACCCGAGGCGTGACCGCCATTCACCCGATTCCATTAGCGCATATTGAAAGCCAGCTCGATGCTGTATTTACTGATTTGAATGTCGTCGCGGTTAAGGTTGGTATGCTGGCTGATGCCGAAATCATCAAGGTTGTGGCGGCTAAAATACGTCAATACCAACCTAAGCATCTCGTGGTTGATCCTGTCATGGTTGCAACAAGCGGTGATCTATTACTAGAACAATCGGCAATCTCTACGCTCAAACAAGAACTGCTACCACTCGCGGATCTTATTACCCCGAACCTGCCTGAAGGGGCGGCTCTGATTGGTGGTGAGGTTCCTCAAGATGAAGAGCAAATGGGGGCGATGATCGAGTCATTACGCACGCTTGGGGCGAAAGCAGTGCTGCTTAAAGGTGGGCACTTAGAGAAAGACCAAAACAGTAATGATCTCCTTATTGAGCAAGAAAGCAGTGAGTTATTGAGCGCAAAACGTGTCGCGACCAAAAATACGCACGGTACAGGTTGCACCCTCTCTTCTGCCATTGCTTCATACCTTGCTCAAGGTAACCGTCTTCATAAAGCGGTGTATCTTGGTAAGCAATATATCTCTCAAGCCATTGCGCACGCCGATCAGTTAGATGTGGGTCAAGGTCATGGCCCAGTGAACCACTTTTTCTGTGGCCACACCAATGTGCGCTAAAGCGATCGGGATAGAGCTCAAGGCGTCACAGCTTCGCTATCTCGATAGCCCAACCCCGACCCTAACTGGCTTAGATATGCACATCCCAGCTGGGAAGTGGACAAGTCTGCTAGGTCGAAGCGGCTGCGGTAAAACCACGTTGTTGCGCTATTTAGCGGGTTTACTTGATAGCAAAGTGGAATGGAAGGGGACCCTTAAGCTAAGCCAAGGGCAAGACTTACATGAGCAAATTGCCTACATGGCCCAGCAGGACCTATTACTGCCTTGGTTAAATGTCATAGATAACGTTATGTTAAGCCGTAACTTTGGTGCGCAAAATGTTGATCATGACAAAGCACTTCAGTTGCTTGAACAGGTTGGGTTAGCTGCCCATGTTAATAGTATGCCTGCTCAGTTATCTGGGGGAATGCGTCAGCGTGTTGCCCTTGCGCGTACACTGATGCAAGACAAGCCTGTTGTGCTAATGGATGAGCCTTTTTCAGCGCTAGATGCCGTCACGCGCCATAAGTTGCAATCCTTGTCAGCCAAGTTACTCAAGGGCAAAACCGTTGTGCTGATTACCCACGATCCCCAAGAAGCAGTACGTTTATCGGATGCGCTCTATTTGCTTCAGGGTGTACCTGCCTATGCGCACCCGTTGGACGTTCCTGCCTCACTGCCTCCGCGCGAGATAGATGGTGAGTGCGCAGCTTTGCAGCGAAGTATTCTAGACAAGTTGGAGCAAGACTATGAGTAAGGTATCGAATCTAGAACTTACGTTGCCTAACAAGAGAATCAACGCTCAGGTGACACACCCAATGGTGCGTATGACGGTTAGCCTGTTGGTGATTTTGGGCATTTGGCACAGCGTTGTGGTTTTGTTTGATATGCCAAGCTTCATTTTGCCTGCTCCGCTAGATGTCTTCGAGCGATTGATTTCACGTTTTGATGTACTCATGAAACACACTCTTGTTACTGGGCAAGAAATCATACTGGGTTTACTGCTTGGTCTCTCTATGGGGCTTATCTTTGCACTGCAAATGTTGCTGTTTAAACCATTAAAACGTTGGCTATTACCTATGCTTATTGCTAGCCAAGCAATCCCGGTGTTTGCCATTGCGCCTGTACTGATGCTTTGGCTTGGGTATGGCATCGCGTCCAAGGTGGTGATGGCGGCAATCATTATCTTCTTTCCTGTGACCACTTGTTGCTATGACGGTTTGCGCAATACACCAACGGGTTATCTCGATCTGGCTAAGACGATGGGAGCGAGCAAATGGCAGCTATTAAGACACATTCAACTACCTGCTGCGTTGCCAACTTTGGCCTCAGGTATTCGAGTTGCCGTTGTGATTGCACCGATAGGTGCCGTAGTCGGAGAGTGGGTCGGTTCAAGTGCGGGTCTTGGCTACCTAATGCTTCAAGCGAATGCACGCATGATCATCGATGAAATGTTCGCCGCATTATTCATCCTCGCTCTGCTTTCCGTTTCTCTCTATTTCATTACAGACAAACTACTTAAAAAATTTATTCCTTGGGAAAATCAATAAAGAAAGGATACTCCGTGAAAATAACCAAAAAAATCAGTGCAGTGGCACTACTCACCTCACTATTATCAGCGAATGCCATTGCAGAAGAGAAGAAGCTCACTCTAATGCTCGATTGGTTTGTTAACCCTAACCATGGGCCAATCGTCATTGCTAAAGAGCGTGGTTACTTTAAACAGCAAGGCATAGAAGTCGAGATCCAAGAACCTGCCGATCCAAGCACGCCGCCAAAACTTGTCGCTGCGGGCAAAGTCGATTTGGCGATTTCCTACCAACCAAGCTTGACCATTGATGTCGCTGCCGGTTTGCCACTGATTCGCTCTGCGACACTGATTGCAACGCCGCTTAACACACTGATGGTGCTAGATAACGGCAAGAACGACAATCTGGCTGACCTAAAAGGCAAAAACATTGGTATTGCGATTGCGGGCAACGAAGAAGCCACCATCGGTACTATGCTGGGCCAAGAGGGTGTGAAGTTTTCAGACGTGAACATCATCAATGTTGGTTGGGCGCTCTCTTCTTCATTGGCATCGGGCAAGGTTGATGCGATTTGGGGCGGTTTGCGTAACTTTGAAACCAACCAACTTGCGCTAGAGGGTTACAAAGCGAAAGCCTTCTACCCAGAGGAGCACGGCGTGCCTGCTTACGATGAGTTAGTATTTGTCGCTAATGCGAAAACCCATGATGCTGAAGCCATCAAGTCATTCAACAAAGCGTTGGAGCAAGCAACTACCTATATCGTTAACCACCCGCAAGCCTCTTGGAAACAGTTTGTCGCTTACGCACCAGATACCTTGAATAATGAACTTAACCAACGTGCTTGGAATGATACCTTAACTCGTTTTGCGCTGCGCCCATCTGCGGTCGACCTTAAGCGTTATGATGACTACGCCGAGTTTATGTACTCGCAAAATCTGATTGAGACACTGCCAAAAGCAGCGGACTACGTACCGGAGTTTAACTAATGAAGTACCAAGACCTCATCGAAGCTTGTGAGTCTGATTGGCAAGAGTACACCGAGCATGCTTTTGTACAGCAGCTTGCATTGGGCACTTTGCCTCAACCTTGTTTTTTGCACTATCTCAAGCAGGATTTCTTGTTCCTAAAACAATATGCTCGCGCTTATGCCTTGGCGATATACAAAGCGCGTAACCTTGAAGATATGCGCCGCGCTTTGCCAAGTGTCCATGCTTTGCTTGATTCAGAAATCGGCCACCATGTGACTTACTGTGGTCAGTGGGGCCTGACAGAATCTGATTTAGAGAATGAGCCTGAAGACTTTGGAACGGTAGCATACACTCGCTATGTGCTTGATGCAGGAATGACGGGCGATCTTGTCGAGTTGTATGCTGCGCTTGCTCCTTGTTCGATTGGCTACGCGGTGATCGGTAAGGCCTTGAATGAAAGTGATACGACTAAACTAGAAGGCAATGCATACCGCAGTTGGATAGAGCTGTATGGTGGTGAAGAGTTTCAATCTGGCGTTGAACAAGGTTCAGATCATTTTAACCAATTGCTAGAAGAGATTGATATCAACAGCCAACGCGGCCAGAACCTGATTCAGGTATTTAAAACGGCAACGCGCATGGAAGTGGCATTTTGGCAGCAAGGGCTAGACGTCAAAATCTAATCCAACCATGATGAAAATTAAGGGCTTGAGTGCACCTGGTATTCAAGCCCTTGTCTTTATTGCTGATAGATTTGTTATCTCAAGCTGCATAAATTGAAATTTGTTGGTCAACTTTCAGGCATCTTCATCCTTGACTGCTAAGATTTTTAGTATGTTTTTGCAAAATTCTTGATGACCAATGCAAGTACCCAATAAGCCAGATAATGAAGCTCAGCGTCTCAATGAACTTGAGCAGCTTGAAATTCTAGATACCGATTCAGAAGAGCGTTTTGACCGTGTGACTAGGTTGGCTAAAAGATTGTTCGATGTGCCAATCGCTGTCGTGAGCCTTGTCGATAGCGATCGTCAATGGTTTAAGTCTTGCTACGGGATTGATGCGCGAGAAACACCGCGTGATATTTCATTTTGTGGTCATGCTATCCTGGGCACTGAACCTTTCATCATTTCTGATGCAACGAAAGATGAGCGGTTTGCTGACAATCCTCTAGTTATTGGTGAGCCGGGCGTGCGATTTTACGCTGGTGTTCCTCTTGTCCATCATGATAACTCTATGCTTGGTACCTTGTGTGTGATTGATACTAAGCCTCGCCAGTTTAATCAAGAGCAAGTCAATGACCTTGTCGATTTGGCTAAGATTGTAGAGCAAGAGTTAGCAACCAGAGTGACAGCAACCACAGATCCATTGACCCAAATATCGAATCGACGAGGTTTTTCTTCATTAGGAGAAAAGCTACTCGAGTACTGCCGATTTGGTGGTTTCCCCGTCTCTTTGGCCTATTTCGACCTAGACAATTTCAAGCTGCTGAATGACCAATTCGGGCATCAAGTGGGGGACGAAGCACTGAAGCAGTTTACGCAATTGTTGCAGTCTTCCTTTAGAGAGTCGGATGTTTACGCGCGCATGGGGGGAGATGAGTTTGTCGTCTTAATGTCGGGCACCACCGAAATGGTCGCGCACATCGCTATTGATCGCTTCACACAAGCAGTCGAGGCGTTTAATCAAGACCCGAGTCACTTATATCAGTTAGGATTTAGTGTTGGCATTGCTTCGTCTAAAGTGCTTAATGACACAACCTTGGAGTCTTTATTGAATATTGCCGATCAACGTATGTTGCGAGTAAAGGACACAAATAGAGGGTAACGTCGTCAATCAACACGAAATTTCATTAAATTGACATTGTATTGATAAATTTTCCACGCCTTCTCGACTAAAATTCAGCTTCGTTTCTAGCTGTTGTGAATCCCTATCGTGAAAAACTTCATTCAAAACAAACGTGAAGGCTTGATGTTGCTTGTCGCTTTCTTACTCGTTGTTGCACCAATGTCGTTGTTTGTTAGCCACATTGATTTATTGAGTGAAGTATCTGATGTAACCGGGCTAGGTTATACCTTGTTGACAGATTCGGCAGGCTCGAAAGGATTCTTAATTACTCTCTCCCTACTTATACTAGCTACTTGGAAGATAGTGGGTACCAACTCACAGTTTCTAAGTAAACTGGTTCAGCTTGGTATTATTTTAGTGATTGGTTTTGCGGCAAAAACGGGACTTAAGCATATGACTGAAAGTCCACGTCCTTATACCGAGCTACTTTCGCATCAACTCTTGATCCCTCAACCCGCTCATTTTTACAAGCTAGATACCGTACAAAAAGCAGAGGTGATCAATCAAATCTCACAGCAGGTGACGACTTGGCGTACTCGTCATTGGCAAGGGGAAAAAGATTATTCTTTCCCATCTGGTCACACGATTTTCGCTGCGATTTGTTTGGCATTTTTCGGTGGTCTATTTTGGCAAAACAAACAATATGGATTGGTAGCTGTCGTCAGTGTGTGGGCGATAGGCGTCGCCTATAGTCGATTGTGGCTTGGAATGCACCGACCGATTGATCTTGTTGGCTCTATTCTGTTTGTGGGGATGGTGTATTTGTTAGTACCGAGTCTAGACAAACTTGTTAATAGACTTTGGCCGATGTTAGAAGGTCACTTGCTGGTTAAAGGTAAGCAAGCAAAACGTTGATATGAGCCTCCAGTAATCGAACAGACTACTGGGGGCTGTTTTATTAGTCGGTAAGGAAGCCGTTGTTTATTGGCATGCTGCTATCTTTTTCGCTTCATGTTGGATGATGTTTTGCAGTTCCTCTTTTAGCTCATCAAACTGCTGTTGCTGCATTTCTTGATGATTGTCGATTTCAGAAGAAATCCATAGCGTAGACCAGACAATACAGATTACTGTGATAATGATGTCTTTTAGAGTCACTTTGAGTTCAAAAGTCATGCTTCCTCATAATGTACACTGTTTTTTATCGGCCGTATTTTGCAGTTATCTTAGTTTGGTGTCAAATTAATGAGAGTGTGTCTAGGGTGGTTTGTCTCACTATCTCATCACTTAGCATTACTCCAATCGTGATACCTGTGGTGGCGGTGGAAATTGATAACCGCTCAATGATTACCCTCACTTATAAGAGTGATGAATCGAACAATCATCAACACATATGCATATCTGGTAGCACAAATTCACAAATTTAATGATAAAGTGTGCTGGAAATGCTTTCGTATCGAACTAATAAATGGATAATAGGGCAGATAACATAAATTGGAATGATCACAATGTCTGAAGAATCAAATAAACTATTTGAAACCACTGTAGGTATGAGCTTTATCGCTACCCGTATGGTTCAGAACTCCATTCAAAACAAAATTTCGAAACTTCGCGATGATGTGAATTTTGAGCAAATGCTAGTACTGATGGAACTAGACTATGAAGATGGCCTTAGACCAAGTGTTATCGCAGAACGTTTGCATCGCAGCAAAGGGACAATGACCAGTCTTATTCGTCATGCAGAAAAGAATGAACTGATTGCCAGTGCGAAAGATCCAAGCCACAAAAATGCCAAGCGTTTGTTTTTGACGCTGAAAGGTAAAAAGGTACACGATCAATTAGCACAAATGATTCGTGACGAAATGAGCTTTGCGACTCAAGATCTGAATGATGAAGAACGCAAGCATGTTTTCTCTGCGATGGAGAAAATCATTCTTCGTTATAAGCCAGATTTTTACGAGATATAACGAAGCGGTTTTGATTAAGGGTGCAATAGTGCACCCTTTTTGTTACTCGTTCATCTCGCATCTACGAGATGTATTGCAAGATATGATAAGCGCAAGTCGACAAGCTTATCACTAGCAGTGGAAACGGAAGCTGAATAATTGCGTTCTGTTTGTTCATTATTGCGTCCTCACCTACCGAACCTCTTTATTGTAGAAGCTTATTGTCACTATTGGTTTTATAGATAGCTTATAACCTCTTTTATACCAATGTTACCTCATGTTCTTTTATTTTTAAATCAATAATGATTCATTAAATTTCACCAATGATACTTCTGGGGCTTTGCATTTTCGATTGTGACTTTCTTGTCAGGCGATTTTGATTTACTAGGTTGCTCTGGTGATATCGAATGGAACCCATTCCACATCATTTGTCTAAACAGACCACCTTATTCGCAAAAAAATGTATTATTCTTGCAAATGTATAAATAACATTAATGTAAGCAATCAATTTATAGTTGGTTGTGTCTGATTTTGTTGCGAGGCTTGCATGCAGGTAAAAATTCTAAAACGTCTGATCAAAGACAAAATGTTTGGTAAAACAAAAAATACTGCGTTGGATGTTCAAGTAGCCCAAATGGCAGATGCGCGAATGGGGGCCATGTATATGTTAGCGAGTACTGAGATCTCGAAGGTTTCAGCATTCTCTAACGCTCATTTCTTCGACAACTTTGTCATTGGCTCCGAGCCACTAAGCGATCTCAAATCGGCAGCATCAGGTCTTCTAGATAAAACCAATGCGATCAACAAACTGCAGCAAACCAAAGCAGGGAAAAAGATCGTTGGCGCGGCTAAAGTTGTCGGCGATACCGCAAGTGCAGTGGTTACTAAAGTTAAACAGGTGATTTCGGACTTTTTCCGTATGCTAATGAACAAAGCGCGTAACATCTATGGTGATTTACTCTATGGTGTTGAGTGGTTTGCTGACTTTGCAACTTGGATGACCGGAGAGTTTGCCGGAAACTTTTCAAGCTTTATCCCAGGGTGGGGCTACGTTCAGAGTGCTTCCGATATCTACTCGGGTGTAAAACAAGCGGTATGTAAATCTAAAGATCTTATCACGCAAGTGTATGCAGGCCGTGGTGTTGAACTATTGGGCGGCCACCCAAGCATTATTGCCAATGCTTTGGCTCGTCATTCTGCAACAGGCGCATTAGGTGGAATTAAAAACGCAGCGGTCGGTATCACTAAGATAGGCTTAGAGGCTGCGGGCGATGCGTTTGCTGGTGTGGGTACATTAGTGAGCGTATTAACAGGATTGTTTGAACGTATCGTTAAGCTAGTGGATTACATGATCCAACGCTGCTTAGTAGGTAAGGTACTTAAACGCGCTAAGAAAGAGTGGTCCAATCGCAATGCGAATGGCAGCTTAGTTCAGGATCACAAAAGATTTTCAGAGTGGTTCCAAAGTGCAGTCATCACTACGCCTATCATTGCGGCTTTAGTCATGGGAAGCGGATTTGTCGCTCACCCCTATAAGTTTGCCCAGTTGTTGACGCCAAAACTTGAGGTTATCTCTCAAGGGGAATTTGATAAAGCGGTGGTCTACATTGATAAGCTAAAATCCCTCTCAAGCAAATACGTTCAAGAATATGTCGATAGCTACAGCGTGGACTTTACCAGCAGTGATGGTGTGGTGACAGCACGTTTAAATGAGCTTAAGAATGGCAAAGGGATTTTGGATGGGCATGAGTTTGTTGTGAAGAAAACAACGCCTTAATCGTTAGCCTATATAAGAATTTAGCCATATCAAATCTCAGCTTTGATATGGCTTTTGAACGTTAGTACTGCTCAGAGATCGCGCATTAAGGTCTCAAACTCTTCACTCGCTTGGTCGATCAAACGATTTATCTCTTCTGCATCTCTATTGTCTAATTCCAACTGCCATGGTTTTTTATTTTGTTTGCCACACAATCGCGTGTGACCACCGACCTTTTGAAATGACAGTTCAGTAAACTCCGCTTGATGATGTTGCTTGTTTTCTATGATCTCTACGTCAATCAGACCGATAGGATTAATCTCAACATGGGCATGGGAGTGGTTCACATCGATTAGTTCGTATTCTCTATGTACTGAAATCACGGCATTCTCCTTACTCTAGTCACTGACGTTTTAAACAAGTGTAGGCGATCAATTTTGAATGATTAGTGAAATAAATAAGAATATTGATGCAGGTTAATTTCTACTCGTTTTTACCTGAGTAAAAACTTATTAGCTGCTCTTCAATTGCATCGCTTGCCATTAAAACAGCAATAGGTGGCGTTCTTGAATAGGGGTGTAAGGCGTAAACATTCGTACTAGGAAGTGCATAATTAGGTAAACAAGGACAGAGCTCGGGGTATTGAGAAAGTACAAACTCAGGCACGATACCTATTCCCATACCGTGAGCGATCATGGCAGCAACTTGATTAATGGTATTGACTCTATGCTTAGCTAGGAAATGGTGTTCAACGGTATCTCCAGTCGAAATGGAGTGCATAGTGTGAGTGATCTGTTTGCCTTGCCAGTGGTTCGCGATGTAATTTGCGTCTTTGAAGGCTGTTTTGCATGAGGCTTTCTGGCACAAAACGTCGCGAAATGCGCCTATTTTCCTTTGTTTATAACTGCTGTCGCCAGACTCTCCAACTCGAATAGCGAGATCAATATCATTTTGCATCAAGTCTAATTGGTCATCGTCCGCCCTTATATCGAGACAAACCTCAGGATAGGCCGCAAATGCGTGTGCTAATGCAGGAGTAATCACAGTTTCTACTAACGCATGGGGAGCCGTAATAGTGAGATTGCCGGATGGAGTCTGGTGTGTTTCTCGCATCTCGTCCCAGGCTTGATCGACAATCTTGTTCATCGCTAAGCAGTGCTGGTAGAACATCTCTCCCTGTACGGTAAGACTTTGCTTGCGAGTAGTGCGTTTAAGCAAAGTAGTGTCCAGTTCGCTTTCTAGCTGTTTGAGTGCGCCACTCAGTACTGATTTGGAAAGTTCTAGCTTATCGGCGGCCTTTGAAATTGACCCACAATCAACAATGTACATAAATAGGGTCATTTGGCGATGTTTGTTCATTTAATTGTTCTCTATTTTAGAACAGTAATTTCTTATTTGTTTGTTTTTACGTATCAATCATAGCACTAAACTGAGCTCAATTATTGAGAGGAGAATAAAAATGAGTCAAGCCGTATTAGAAGCCTGTCAGGCAGGCATTGCAGCGTGGAAACACGCTTTCAATAACCAAGATGCGAAGGGCTGTGCGGAGCAGTACCAAGAAGGCACGATTATGCATGCTAAACCTTTTGGTCGTTTTGAAGGCCGAGAGCAGATCCAAGCCTTTTGGCAAAACATCATTGACCAAGGTTTCAGTGACGTTGCGTACACAGAGACAAGATGGGAAAAAGTGGATGAGAGCAGTTATATTCTGACGTCAAATTGGACGATGAACAAAGCATTCGGTGTGGTTCACAAGGAAGTATGGACAATTCAAGATGATGGTAAGGCCCGCTTAACTTACGACGAGTTTGAAGTACAAGGTGAACGTTAGTACCTATCAGAATGTATATCTGAACATCGACTTATCCCGATAGCAAAAAAGTCAATTTAGTGAGATTAGAACATCACACCACTGAATTGGCTTTTGTTTTATTTTCCAGTATTAAATTTGATTTAGAATTCATGCTCTAAACTAAAGTTGTATTAACATTTTTGTAACCCCCATTAATGTGCCATGATAAAATTCAAACGTTTATTACCCGATAGGAGCCAATAATGTTTGAAGTTGTGCCTCGTAATGATCAACGCACTCCTCTGTCACTGATGAATGATCATCTTATCTCGTGCCCTGATGATCCGTGGACAACCTGTCCTTGGGTTCAAGTCGGCAGGCTTTATCTTTCCGTTACTCAGACAGCCAACTCTTCTTGGCCTACATTGGCTCGACACCTCAACCATCCCGGCGGATATGTCGTATTCTCAGGTCGACATGGTACTCAAGCAGGTCAAGCCGTTGATTCGAGTACCGGCCAGTTCAATAAAAAGTACGTCATTGAAAAGCAGTTTTATCTCGATGATTTAAAAGCGGCCAAAGAATTTGGCAGCAAAGTCGAAGTTGTGGATGTCGCGACACTCAATACGACAGAAAAACTCAAAAGTGCAACCTTAGGTAAAATAAGCCAAGGTAAAGTGGTGATTTATGCTTGGTGTCATTCGATGTTCTCAATGATGGACCATAACGAGGATATGTATGACGATATCTACAATAAAAGAAAAGGCGCAGGTCCTTTGCGAAACTATGTCGTAGAATCACGTGCAATGACGTTGGTGAATCAATCTGTCCGCGCACTCTCTACCGAATGGTACAGTTGGTCTAACGATTAAATATCTACTCAGGCTCCGAAGTAAAGGAGCCTGACTTTCCTTTGGGTTTTCTATCCCATTGCTATATACGTTTCTCTCCTTTTTGTTTGATAAAATTATGTTATTGTTTTTATAATTATTGATAATTTCATTTAATCAACACCAGTGCATACACTCTCTCCATCGAAACAAAACATCGCACTAATTCTGGAGAAAGTTATGAAAATGAATCACGTTGGTATCATGGTGGGTGATATGGACAAAGCGGTTGAGTTTTACACTCAAGCGTTAGGCCTGAAGATTGTCATGAATAACACTAAAGTCGTTGAAGAGCGCGAAACGGCTATTGGTCGTATGTGTATCGCCGTATTTGGTGAGGGTTTTAAAGGCTTCAATATTGCTCACTTGGTGACAACTGATGGTATCGGTGTTGAGTTATTTGAGATGAAGGAGCGTCAAGAGCGCCATGAGGTCGACTTCTCACGCTTAGGCATCTTCCATTTCTGCTTACAAACTGATGATTTCGAAGGCGTAATGGAAAAGGTCGAGCAGTTCGGTGGCAAAGTACGTATGGATGTGATGCGTTATCACCCAGAAGACGACACTAAGCCTGCAAAAATGGTTTACCTAGAAGACCCGTTTGGCAATCTATTTGAGTTGTACTCTCACACCTACGAAGAGACATATGCATCAGACTACGAGTAATGCGCTCTAAACCGAAAAAAGGATTGGCAACAATGCCAATCCTTTTTTGTATTAACCAAAGAGGAAGCTATATAGAAAGCCTGCACCTATCGCCATGCTGAGAATGACAACCAGGAAAGCAGCAATCATCTGATTTTTGAAGATAGACTTAAGTAAAATCACCTCGGTCAAACTTGCACCTGCACTACCTATGATGAGTGCCATGACTGAGCCTAATGCCATGCCTTTTTGTACTAATGCTGCACTAAGTGGAATGACTGCTTCGGCGCGAATGTACAAAGGTATACCGATAATGGCTGCGACTGGTATTGCGTACCATTTTCCTGCCCCTGCGTACTCAGCAATCAACTCAGTAGGAATAAAGCCGTAGATAAACGAACCAATAGCAATACCTAGCATTAGGTAAGGGAAGACTTGTTTAAAATCTTTCCATGTTGAGTACCAAATTTTTGCCCAACGGCTTGGTTCTTTGTTCTCAATTACAGTCGCTGTTGCTGTGCCATCTGCCGAGCAGCAAGAGACTTCAACTTTTGGTTTGCTGCCGCAAGCCGTTTCTTTTGCTGCAACGGGCGCGGCCTCACCGCAGCGAGATGCTGCACATGACGACTCTGCTTTTACTGCAGGTTTATTCTCTCCGCAACTTGTGCCGCAGCTTGAAGGTTGCGCTGCTTGGTAGGCTTCTGGTTTTACATAGCGCTCAAAACCGAGTTTTTCTAGCGTATAACCTGCGACCACGGACACCAACATTGCAATAGCGAAGTAGAACAGCGCGACTTTCCAGCCAAATGTCACCACAAACAAGCCAATGATGACAGGGTTGAGGAGTGGGCTACCAAATAAGAACACCATCATTGGGCCAAACCCTGCTCTAGCTCTTAGCAGACCTTTCAAGAACGGAATTGTTGAGCACGAACAAAATGGTGTAATCGCGCCAAGTAACGCAGCGATAACATAACCCTTACCGTTGCGAGAACTTAGGATCGATTGGATCTTCTCCGGTGTTAAGAACTCTTGCAACACCCCAACAATGTAGCTAATGGCCAAAAACAGAATGATCAGTTCAGTGGCTAAAAATGCAAACATATCGAGCGCTTCGCTCGCCATGGTTATAAATTCGTTATTCATCTAAATACATCTCCAAAATCATTTCGATTATTCTCGAATTATAGAAGTGAGATGATAAAGATCAATATATATTTCCATAAAATTCGAAATAAATTACAAAGGCTCGTTTTATCAGATAGATAGCTCTAGTTAGACAAATGAAACCAAAACGTATCGAGAGAGAATTTATTTTTTCATCATAAATGATTGCAAGTCTGGTTTTTTGGAATCGATATGTGCTTTAAAACTATGCTTTTCTAACTTATTTGATGTGAATGTGATTTTGTTTGTGGTTGGTTTACGCTATTTTAGATATGAAGTTCGTTTGTGAAACTTTGGTACTGTCATTGGGAAATATTAAGTAGCAAAGATCGCATGTAAATACCACACCATAAATGTTATAACATAACATTAATTTCTGATTTGTCTGTTTTATGAAGCTCGTTCGTCCCATACTGATTGCGGTAGCGATCACCGCCTTTTCTCTCTCTGCTGTGCTGACTTTCAAGTTTGAGCCGAAGAGTGAGCCAACTCCGATCAAAGTGACTGCTTATCAATCCTTAGAAAATGCAGTTCCAGCTACCCAGCAGCCGTCTGAAATTCGTGCTCACTACTTTGTTAAAGTCGGTGATACCTTAAGCACGATATTTTCGGCATGGAACATACCTTACGAGACGCTGCAAAGTATTCTAGAGGCCGATCTCGAGTCGCTGAAGTTAGACACGATTAAGCCGGGTGATCACCTGGAACTTGTGCTTGATAGCGATTCTAAACAACTCGCGAGCTTGATCTACCACCAAAGCTTGGTTGAAAGGGCGGTGTTTACTCGTGAGGCAGACAATAGCTTTAGCTACCGCTTTGTTGAAGAAGCGGGTGTGTGGCAGGAAAAGCTCTATGCGGGCGATATTCAGGGGAGCTTTTCGCTATCGGCTTACCGTGCGGGCTTAACGCCTAATCAGATCGCTAACATTACCCGAGTCTTGCGTGACAAAGTTGATTTCGCAAAAGAATTGCGCGCTGGGGATCGTTTTAATGTGTTGGTCAAAGAGCAATATTTAGGCAGTCATCTAACGGGAAATACCGAGATACAAGGTATTGCCATTTATCTTCGCGGCAGAGAAGTCGCAGCATTCTTGGCTGAAGATGGCCGCTTTTACGACAGGCAAGGTAATAGTCTAGAGCAAGCGTTTGATCGCTACCCAGTAGCAAAACAATATCGCCGCATCACGTCTCCATTCAATCCACGACGCAAGCATCCAGTGACGGGGCGTGTTACTCCGCATAACGGCACAGACTTCGCCACTCCTGTCGGAGCGCCTGTCTACTCAACCGGTGATGGTAAAGTGATCGCGGTACGTAACCACAAATATGCGGGTAAGTATCTTGTTATCGAACACAACAGTGTTTACAAGACGCGTTACCTTCATCTTCACCGCTTTTTGGTCAAGAAAGGCCAACACGTTAAACGTGGTCAAAAGATAGCGATTGCAGGTGCTACGGGTAGGATCACAGGCCCCCACTTGCACTTTGAAGTCTTAGTACGTAACCGTGCAGTAGACCCAATGAAAGCTAATCTTCCGCTCGCGAGCTCCATTTCAAAACAAGATAAGCCGGCATTTTTGGCTCGAATCTCTGACTTTGATAGTCGAGTAGCGAGTCTTAAATTGGTGTCTGTTCGTTAATCTCGCTAAGGTTTCCTAGGTTTGAACCTGTCGATGGTGACGCCTGGAGTAGGGGAGCGGTAAAAATTTCTGAGTCATGGATGACGAGTTGCTCTATCTCATTAATTAGCCACTTCAGTGCGAGGCTAGGTTGATTTCGAGTATGCCAAGCCACCGATATAGTGGGCGATGGTACAGAAATAGGCACGGCTTTATCTACCAGTTGCCCTTTACGAATCGCCTTGCTCGCGACAGTAAACGGCATAACACAGATCAGATTCGATTCTTGGAGCAGGTCAATTGCAGATGAGAAACTATTTACTGTCATCGCTACCCTTCGTTGCTTCCCCTTCTCCATAAGGCACTTGTCTACAGCTCCGCTAGGATCTCCAGATAATGAAACGAGAAGATGATCTGCGTGGCAAAATTCTTCCAGCGACAAATCTTGATCTGCTAGGGGGTGAGAAGGGTGCATTACACAGGTAAAGTGGTTGTCGTACAAGTGCTTTACTGTGATGTGACGATGTTTGGTTGGAAAATAATCCAACACTAAATCGACTTCGGCATTTAATAAAAGTTGTTCGCCATTTCCTTGAAACGGCACAGCATAAAGATCAATTGCGTGCGCCCTTTGCTCTATGACCGCCCTGAGCTTAGGCCAAAACAAACCACTAATTCCGTCTGTTAGTGCGACCCTGAGTTGGGTTGAGGAAGTCATAGGGTCAAATTTGGGAGGCGAAATGGAACCATTTATCTGGCGCAATGGATCAGCGATTTCTTGCCATAGCTTTTTCGCATAAGGAGTCGGAGTAATTCCTCTGCCCTGCTTTAAAAACAGGGGATCTCTCCAAGCATAGCGCATTCTGGAAACGGCTTTAGACACTGATGGCTGAGTCATTGCCAGTTGTTCAGCAGCAATCGTAATTGATTGCTCGCGCATAATTGCATCAAAGATAACAATCAGATTTAAATCAACTTTAGCCATATAATCCATTCCCCTGTGGAATAATGTTTATATCAACTATTAATTAGAAGAAATAGGTTAATCACTAAATACTGAAGCTGTTCTCATCACATATTAAGGAAGAAAAACATGAAAGCAGCATTTATAAAACAATATGGGGAAGTGTCTAACCTAGAGATCGGTCAGTTGGAAAAGCCTTCAATTAAGGCAAATCAGGTGTTGATTAAGGTTGTGGCTTCGGGGGTTAATCCTGTCGATTTTCATCTGCGTAACGGCATGATGGCACAAACTGATACCCATACCTTACCTCTCGTTCTTGGATGGGATTGCGCTGGCGTTGTTGAGTCGATTGGCGCTGAGGTTGAGTCATTTGCGCTTGGCGATAAGGTGCTTTCTTTTACTCCGATCTCAGGGCAAGGCACTAACGCAGAGTTTGTGGCTGTTGATGCGGATCTAGTGGTTAAAAAGCCGGATGATTTGAGTTTTGTGGAGGCGGCTGGGCTACCACTGGCTTCTGTGACTGCGTGGCAAGGATTACATTATCATGGGCGACTACAACGTGGAAACAAAGTGTTGATTCACAACGCTTCTGGAGGTGTAGGTGCATTCGCTGTTCAAATTGCAAAGGCTAAGGGGGCGTATGTTGTTGCGACAGCTTCAGCAGCAAAGCTCAAGTACATTAAAAGCTTAGGAGCGGATGAAGTCTACGATGAGCAATCGCCAGAATGGCATGCTTCAATGCGGTATGACCTTGCGTTTGTTGCAAAACCAGGCGTTTATTTACTTCATAGAACCGTTTCTTGCGTTAAGTCGGGTGGCGCGATTGTTTCTACCTTTGATGAACTTGCTGAGGGTGAAGTGGGGATATATGGCATCGCATTTAATCGTATGTGGGTTGAAAACAGTGCCAAAGACCTAGAGCAAGTCGTTAACCTCATAAAAGATAACCAACTAAAAGTTCCGATCGATACCGTCTATCCACTTGAAGATATTCAAAGTGCTCATCGCCGAAGTGAACAATATCAAGCTGTAGGCAAAATTGTTCTGGTCATCGATCCAACCCGAAAGTTCTAGTTTTTATCCATGCCTAGTGTTGAGTTTAGCTAGGCACAAACTCGCAAAGCGCTTCAGAACTTGTTGGGCGTGTGGTGTTGAGGTGACTTGCTGTTTTTTGGCCTCGATTTGCGCTTCTCCCAACTCTTCCTGAAAGTTCTCAAGTACATCGAGCATGATGTCGGCAGTAAACTCGGGATGAAACTGCACGCCCCATGTGCACGCGCCGACACGAAACGCATGGTGCTGGTCCATATTGCTTTGTGCCAACCGGACAGCTTGCTTTGGTAATGTAAGTACAGATTGAAAATGGACGGCTTGAGCGTCGAAGTGTTCGGGTAGCTGGTTAAGCAACGGGTCGTCGATGCTATTTTCCAAACGGGAGATATTGACTGTACCGACTTCCAGCCCATTTGGGTTGAAGTCGACTTCTCCACCAAAAGCGTAGCTAATAAGTTGATGACCAAAGCAGATACCCAATGTAGGAACGTGAAACTCTGCGAGCTGCACAATTTCCGCTGCAAGCCGCTTCATCCAGTTGGCTTCTTCTGTCACCATGGACAGTGAACCCATGATGATAACGCCCGCGAGCACTTGCGGTTTTGGCAGTGGATTAGTGATTCCGTCGTGAAACTCGATCTCAAGCGTGGTGGAGCCAATGGCTTGCTTTGCCCACAGTTCAAAATCACCAAATTTGCTCAGTTGGCTTTCAGGGGCTGAGCCAACATTGACTATCAATAGCTTTTTCACAATCTACCTCGAATAACATCCATGCCACTTGGCTAAGTTATAGAAATGAAAGACCGATAGCAATGGATAGTGAGGCAAGAAAAACCGGAACAGCAAGCTATCTGAGGGAATAGATTGGTCCCGGTGGTGGGTATGCGTTTGGCGATTTGGGGAGGCGCAAAACGAACCCTTAAGTCGAAATCGGTTTGCAGCAACTAGCTTCGAAAAACAATCTCATCTTCTTCCGTAGTAAATAAAACGGCTTTGTTCTGCTCTATTAATCGAACAGCCGAAGAAGGTGTCACTGCTTGAACTTCCCCCTTTGCTTTAAGCGTCAGGGACTCCCATACTCGATCTTTATATTTTCCTGTTTGTGTGTATTGGATCAGTACTTTCATTGATTTCTCGCTCACTCCTGTAGCACGTACAAGAAACATTAGCTTCATCCTAAATGTTTTACAGCTGTTAAATGTGCAACATTAGATTAACTAAATATGGGTGGTGAAATCGCCATTTTATGCTTGTCTAGAAAGTGGGGCTATTAACTATTGCATCTTGGATATATTTCGATTATTTTGGAAATATATCATCTTATGTGGAGTCTGTAATGGAACTTGAAGTCGTTGCCAAAGCACTTAAAGAGCTTGGTCACCCAACTCGTCTTTCGATATACAAAAGTGTAGTCAAAGCAGGTTATCAAGGTATTGCAGTGGGTAGCTTGCAAGAGAAGCTAGGTATACCAGGCTCAACGCTTTCTCACCATATCTCTAGCCTTGCTTCAGCGGGATTGATTAGCCAACGTCGAGAAGGTCGAACACTTTACTGTGTCACCGATTACCAATGTCTAGAAGGTGTTATTGGCTTCTTGCAGGATGAGTGTTGCGCAGATGAAAACTGCTAACCCAAGCCTCAGCTTAGAGCAAGTGTGGGCAGAGTATCAGCAGGCGTTAAAGTCTTTCCTTCACTCTAAGGTTAGTAACCCAGATGATGTGGAAGATTTGCAGCAAGAGATTTTACTCAAAACCTATCAGAACTTATCTACCATCGCGGATGTCAGCAGTGTCAAAGCTTGGCTGTTTCAACTGGCGAATCGCACCATCATCGACTTTTACCGTAAGCGTGCTCGCCAGCAGCGTGATGGCGAACTCCAAGCAGATGACTTGTGGTTTGAAGAGCAAGAGGCCAGCTTAGAGCAAGAAATGGCAGAGTGTATTAAGCCCTTTGTTAATGCTTTGCCTGCGGAGCAATCTCAACTGCTAGAAGCTGTCGAGCTAAACGGCGAAAGCCAAAAGCTTCTCGCTGAGAAAGTTGGCGTCAGCTACTCAACGTTGAAGTCACGCGTGCAGAAAGGCCGTGTCGAGCTAAAAAAACTGTTCGAGGCGTGTTGCACCTTCCAACTCGATAAACACGGCAACCTCGTAGACTGTGAAGCGAAATCAAAACAGTGTGGGAGTTGTTTGCCTTAAACCTCTCTATTGAGCGCTTCAGAGTGATAGCTCCCTTTATTGAAACGCTTTGATAGGGCGACAGAATTTTCCGTATCTGGGCTTAAATATTCAGCCCCGCTATTCAGCGGGGCTTTTTTATGCTTAATTAGTAATACTTAGAGATGAGAAAAATATCAGGTGTTAGAAACCTGAATCACAAGGAGAATGTTGATGGTTACAGCGCTTTACGCTGCAATTCTTGCTGCACTAATGATTTGGCTCTCTATTCAGGTGATTAAGCAGCGCCGCAAAGCTCAGGTAAAATATGCGGATGGCGGGGTAGATGCCCTGACCATCGCCCGAAGTGCACAGGGCAACGCGGTGGATTACATTCCAGTTACCCTGATTTTGATGGCTATGGTGGAGTACAACGGTGCAAGCCTTTGGATGATCCATGCGTGTGGTATTGTGTTTGTTCTTGGCCGTATATTACATGCTAAAGGTATCCTTGCAGACAGACTAAAAGGCCGCATTTCGGGGATGAAGATGACATTCTTAGTGATGGCGGTTCTGATTGTACTAAATATTGTTTATCTACCATTTGATAGGATGTGGTAATGATATTTCGCTCTCCTCCTGCATGGGCGCTAGTACTGACGGGGTTAGTCCTCAATGTCTTAGCGCTTTTGATGTCGAGCATTGTGCTCGACAAGTTGAGTGGGGAGATTGGTCAGCTTTCTGAGCAAAAAGACGAAAACATCTATTCAATTCAGCTCGCGTGGAACAGTGTTGAAATGCTCGAACGTAAGCGTGAAATGCTGCTCCTGCATATCGCTCACGAGGGCGAAGTTCAACAACAACTGCAAGCGACGCTACAGGGTCAATTGAGCCAGTGGGTTAATCAACCAATCCCAGAGATTAGCTTAGACAATCTTCCTCAATTGATGATGCTGATAAACCAAGCCCAGCAGGTATATCGAAATCAAATTGATGACTTTTATCTAGAGAATCTTTCCATCTCTGAGCTGATGACAACGCTTAATGAAAGGATCGCTTGGTACAAGAACATTGGCTTGTTTCTGCAGGTGTTTGGTTTAGCTTTGATTCTTGCCAGAGACTTGGCTCGTAAGCCCAATTAATCACAAAGCGATGGATTTACCCATCGCTTTGTTTTCTGTTCGGTGGTGACCAAAATAATCCCCTAAACATTAACTTCTACAATCCTCGAACATAGCTACCTAAATAGCAGTCGATAGAGGGGTGTTTTCTCTAACCCTTTAATCAAGCCAAAGGTTATCACTATCGCGCCAAACAGTACGGTCATATCTTTGGCAAATCCAGTCAGGTTCAATACTCCAGAAACGTTCATCATCACAATAATCATAGGTAGATGAGCTACGTAGAGAGGTAACACATACTTAGATTGCTTGGTTAGCCAATAATGAGTTCCGAGTGCTGGGTTTGATAGTAACCACATAAAGCAGCCCGTTCCCCACAGCACAGTGCCAAACAGGAAGTCGTTGCCATTAAACGGTTGCTGATAGTTATTGAGGATAAAGGCTTCAGCGAAATGTAACAGCATACCGACTAACGCCAGCAGCAAGGCTTGACGAGAAGTAGCATTTATCGTTTGCTGACGAATCGAAAAACCAATCGCAAACAGCAAGGTACTAAAGAACGGGCCGTTTCGGGTAAAGAATGGAGACCAGAACTCTGTTAGCCCCTGATAGCTGCCTGCAAGAACACCGTAAACATACAGTGCGATGCCAAGCGGGACAAAAAGCTCTATCTGCTTAAACTTTTGCAATCCAGCACCAATCGCAGCTGCAAAAATCAGCGCGGGAATAAACCATAAGTGGACGAGACCGCCTTCTAGCAGCGAGTTGAGTGGTGCTTGCCCAAGGTAACCCCAATATCCTTGGCGTTCGGCGAGATACCCATGCTCAGCCACAGTCGCCCAGTTAAAAGGCATAACAAGGCATATCACACTCCAGACAATAAAAATGCGCAGCAAAGGAGTGGTGTAGCGCTTAAGCGTCGCGATTGGATCAACGGTTAGCTTAGGTTGGATCAAATAACCTGAGATCAAAAAGAACAAAGGGACGGCAAAGCGTGTTATCTGGTTAAACACATATCCCACCCAGGGAGTCTCATTAATTTGCCAATAGCTGAGAAACATCTGACAGTGCATGGCGGCAATGGCTAAAATCGCTATCACTCGGCCTAGCTCAATACTTTGAATTTTCTTACTTTCCATAACGACATCAAAACCATTAAAAATGTTCAGGGTATATCAATAAATCAGCCTTAAGGAATGAATCTAAATCAAATTATGCAGCGGCTACTATCAGTTATCAGAGTAATTTGAGAGTCAAATCTAACCCTAAGAATTGTTACATTTACGGATTAGACTTTGTGATTTCATTCAGTGACAAGTGAGATAAAATTTGCAAAAAAGAACGAGTGTGCTAAAAATAGCATTAACAGTAACGAGAGAGCAGTATGAGTAAAGGCAAAGTTACCCGAGAAAATATCTTAAGCAAGGCATTTGAGCTAGCGAGTGAAAATGGGCTTGAGAGCCTAACCATTGGGGAATTAGCCAAGCAATGTGGGATGTCGAAGAGTGGCTTGTTTGCTCACTTTAACTCTAAAGATAACCTGCAAATAGCGGTTTTGGATTACGCCAACCAGATCTTTACTCAGCGCGTGATTGCGCCCGCGAGGGAGCGAACTTCGATCACCATCGAAGAAAAGCTCACACTGCTGCTCGATAACTGGTTAGGGTGGAACCACTCTTTTCAAGGCAGCTGTATGTTCTTAGATGCTTGGAAAGAGACGAGCGCAGAATCGGCCCCTACCCAGCAAGTACTAAAGAAAACCATCGCGACTTGGATAGAGTACTTACGAATTCAGGTTGCGAAAGGGGTCGAGAATGGTGAATTTCGTCAAGATCTTAAACCTAGGCAGGCCACGTTTGAATTGTATGGTTTGTATTTAAGTGCTCATCTGTTTTATTCGATACACGGAGAACAGGCGAGCAACGAGCACTTCTGGCAGGGCGTTAAACGTTTGATTGCAAGCTGGAAGTAACCGAATTCTAAGCTAAGTAGACACTACTTGGCTTATTATTTAATTAAAAATAGCACGGTCGTTCGCTTTTTGGCGAGAAGTAGAGACTGGCACCAAAAGGATAAAACCATGAGTGAGAAGATTTACTTTAATACCTCGCAAAAGTTCAGTGTAAAGAAGAGCTTGGTTAACATAACTACTCGGCTTCATCACACTCTCGCACCTAATCATGCGAAGAACACCGCGCGCAAGTTACTGCTGACCCCAGCGCGTACCAAGCCTAAGAATGCTGAACCAACCGGATTGATTAAAGGTGAAGTAGAATCTAAGGAAGGGGTACTCAAAACGTACCAATTAGGCACAGGCCCAGTGTGGGTGCTGACCCATGGTTGGTCGGGGAGTGCGAGTCAGTTTTACCCCTTGATGGAGCACATCGCTAGCCGAGGCTACACCGCATTAGCGTATGATCACCCGGGCCACGGTCAAAGTGGCGGCGTGTACGGGCATATTCCGGCATTTGTTCATGGCTTAGAAGCGATTTTGGATAGTGTTGATGATGTGGCTGGGCTTGTTGGTCACAGCATGGGAACGGCGTCTTCAATCGAGTGTCATCATCAGAAGTTGGTCGATAAACCATTCTTGTTGATTGCGCCTGTATTGGATTATCTCGACAACTTATTTGGCAGCGTCGCTCGCTCAGGATACTCAATGCGTTTGTTCAATGCAGTCGTTTCTGAGGTTGAAGATCAGTACCACTACCCAATTCAATCCGTCGATCCGTACAACAAGCTCAAGTTACGCAGTGCGCAAACCATTATCGTCCACGACGAAGGCGACAAGTTTACTAAGTTTGAGGTGTCACAAAAGGCAGCTCGAGAAATGGAAAACGTTACGCTGGTGGCAACCCAAGGGCAAGGCCACGGCAGAGTGATGAAGTGTGCTGAAGTAATGGAAAGCTTCGATAAGCTGATTGGATAAGTTTATTAAAGGGGGCTGCCAAGTCCCCTTTTAACCACCTGATTAATGGCATTGCTCTCGGTAGTGACCAGGTGAAACGCCTTTCCAAGCACTGTAGGCGCGAATAAAAGAATTGGACTCCTGAAAGCCAAGCAGAAACGAAATCTCTCCTAAAGACATCTCTGATTTCTCTAAGTAATGATCAGCAAGTTCTTCTCTAACCGTTTGTAAGATACTTTGGAAGCTCTCCTTTTCAGTACTGAGCTTACGTTGAAGTGTGCGTTTACTCATCGCAAGTTTTTCTGCGACGTCTTCAATACTAGATTGACCACTTGGCAGCGCTTCCAGTAGGACTGCTCTAACCCTATCTGATGTGGTGGCACTGCTATCGAGATCGGATAACTTTTGATTGAGTTTCGCCTCGAAAAACTCCCACATAGCCGCATTCGAGGTAAGGAAGGTTCGTGCGGCATCTTGCGCAGAAAATCGAATTTTTACCTCTTCCCCTTTGCGAATGGAGCAGCCGAAGTAGCTTTCATACTGAGTGATATCCTTCGGTAGCATTTGCAGTTCAACACTCAGTGGGCGAATTGGCTCTCGCGTCGCCAATCGTGCCAACTGGGTAAAAAAGACAGTTTCCATTAGGCCAAGCGTTTTTGGCAGTGCTTCGCGGTAGCCGTAGCAACGTACTGTGATTTCTGTGTATTGATGGGTTTGATTCACCACAGACATCATTGGGCCAATCAGCGGTTTGTATTGGCTCAAACGGCTTAAGGCTGCGTTGAGGTTTGGACTGCAGATAGAAGCAAACAGAGGAGCATCAAAAGCTTCCACTGAAAGGTGCTGTGCGAACAAGAGAGGGACCTCTTTATCCCCTGCTGCTTTTTCTAGGCCATTACACAATTGAAAGTACTCGTGAGGCGCTAAGCTGGCATTTTCTCTGCTAAATAAATCCCCTGACAGGTTGGCATAAGCCAACACAGCTTGGAGATCAATTTGCATGTCATTGAGTAGTACTTTCCATATTGGAGAGACGGCAAATCGGTTCGCACGTTTCATTTTATTAGTTCTTTTCCATAAACTTACGAGACATTTTTAATACCATCTTACGCGGTAAGAATGGAATTACCCAGTTAAGTTGAAATTTTAGCCCACGTTCGTTGAATGCAACTAGCTCGCCTTTTTCCATTGCCTGATAACCGCACTGAGCGACTGAACGAGGTGATTTGGCATTTTTCCAAATGTCGACACCATCTAAGTTCCCCGCTGCTACAAAACCTGTTGCGACAGCCCCCGGACATAAAGCGGTTGCAGTAACATTGTACTGTGCAACTTCTTCGGCAATCGCTTGAGTAAAAGAGGTGACATAAGCCTTAGTGGCGTAGTATACCGCTTGCAATGGTCCTGGAATAAATGACGCAGTTGATGAAACATTGAGAATGCGCCCATTTCGTCTCTCAACCATACCTTGCAAAAAGTGGTGAGTTAGGTTGGTTAGGGTCACCATGTTTAACTGCATCATGGCTTGGTCATCCGTGAGTGCTCGTTCGTGGAACAATCCATGGCCGCCGAAACCCGCATTATTAATTAAAGTATCGATTTGTAGTCCCATCGCTTCGACGCTAGCAGCAACCCTATCTGCTGATTCAGGATCAGATAAGTCTTCGGCAATAACAAACACCTTGCTTTGGTATTCGCTTTCCAATTCAGCTTTCAGTTGATTTAACTTATCTTCAGATCGCGCCACCAATACAAGATCGCCACCTTTCTGTGCGTGTATTTTTGCTAGCTCTAAACCGATACCACCTGATGCGCCAGTAATTAATGCTGTGTTTGCCATATTGTGCCTCATTTTCTGATTGTTAAACGTTATGTTGTTGGGATGAGGAAATAATAAGCAATCAAATTGCGCCACACACTGGCAAAAGGTGACACATTACTCGCCAATGACGCCAATTGAATTTTTACTAAGCGAGGTTGATACATAATTGAGGTGAATTGTTTTTGTGAAAATAAATTTAGGCGTTGATGGAAAAATATCTAATTCATTCATACCATTAACATTCATAACCTTGTTGTTGATATGGTTAACAAATTCGCAATGAAAAATATTTCCAAATGGCGTTTATGTGGGATCATTTGCTATGCCACAAGGCCCTAATAAGGAAAAAATAATAATGAATAGAAATGATAGTGTCCCTTTGCCCAACAACACTAGAGAATGGTTTTTCAACCGCAATAGTCTGATTATCCTCGCAGACGTTGCTCTGTTTCTCATCTTGTACTTTACCTTGCCTTTTGACCCTCAAGTGGTGCTAGGTATTAGTATGCTCACCTTTGTCGCGATTCTTTGGCTGACAGAGGCATTGCATGTCACCGTGACGGCTATTTTAGTCCCAATTATGGCTGTTTTGTTTGGTGTATTTGACACCCAAACTGCACTGAACAACTTTGCTAACTCAATTATCTTCTTATTCTTGGGTGGCTTCGCCTTAGCTGCCGCTATGCATCGTCAGGGACTGGATAAAGTTATCGCCGATAAAGTGCTGATCCTCGCTAAAGGTAAAATGAGTGTGGCTGTGTTCATGCTGTTTGGTGTTACCGCTGCGCTATCAATGTGGATCAGTAACACTGCGACCACGGCGATGATGCTGCCTTTGGTACTCGGCGTGTTAAGCAAAGTGAATTCTGAAAGTGGTCATAAGACCTATGTATTTGTTCTGCTCGGCATCGCCTACAGTGCAAGTATTGGTGGCATTGCAACGATTGTTGGTAGCCCACCGAATGCTATCGCCGCTGCGGAAGTTGGTTTAACTTTTACTGAGTGGATGAGCTTTGGTGTACCAACTTCGCTAATTTTATTGCCTGTTGCTATAGCTGTTCTTTACGCGACTCTAAAGCCAAACTTATCTGGAGAGTTCGAGTTAAATCGCGACGCGATCAACTGGGATAAAGGTAAGGTTGTGACTTTGGCTATTTTTGGCGCCACCGTCTGTTTATGGATCTTTAGCAAGCCGATTAATGCCATGCTCGGTGGTTACGCAAAGTTTGATACGCTTGTAGCGCTAGCAGCCATTATCGCGGTTAGCTTTGCCCGCGTTGTTCACTGGAAAGATATTGAGAAGACCGCAGATTGGGGCGTTTTGCTCCTGTTCGGTGGTGGTATCTGTTTGAGTAATGTTCTAAAGGCAACGGGAACAAGTGTCTTTCTTGCCAATACCCTGAGTGAGATGATTGCTCACTGGGGGATCTTCTTCATCATCGCTATCATTGCGGTTTTTGTTGTGTTCTTAACGGAATTCGCCAGTAATACGGCGAGTGCGGCTTTGTTAATCCCTGTGTTTGCAAGCGTTGCAGAAGCATTTGGCATGTCGCCTGTCATCCTGTCTGTTCTGATAGCGGTTGCCGCATCCTGTGCCTTTATGTTGCCAGTTGCGACGCCTCCGAATGCGATTGTGTTTGGATCTGGGCACATTAAACAGAGTGAGATGATGCGAGTTGGTATTATCCTTAACATTGCTTGTATCGGCGTGCTCACCTTTATCGCTCTGAGCTTTTGGACCTAGCCACTAGCTAGCTTGATATCGACACTCCCTAAAGCCTACCTACTACGGTAGGCTTTTTTAGTTGTGCGTATTTCAAACCCTAGAAAGTTTATTTTGTACGTTTTGTTATGTTATAACATTTAAGTGATTTAAAACCTTGGAATAGAAATATAATGGACAAGATCAATAGCGCGCTGATTGTTGCGGGGACACATGGTAATGAGCTTTCAGGTATTTATTTGCATAAGCTGATTAATGACAGGCTATACTCCGCTGAACGTTCAACATTTGCTACCTCTTCGGTGATCGCTAACCCAGAAGCGGTAAAACAGAATGAGCGCTATTTAGAGACAGACTTAAATCGTGAGTTTGCTGAACTTGGTAACGAGAAAGATCGAGTGTTGCATGAAAGTAAGGTCGCTGCTGCATTCGCTGCCAAATATGCCGCCAGCAAAAATCAGCTCATCGTTGATTTACATAACACGACCAGCAATATGGGCGCGACGCTCATCTTACTCTCTACGAATCCCTTCTACCGTAAAATGGGAGCTTACGTAAAACAGCGTATGCCAAAAGCAAACATCTTGTTCGAAGATAGAAAGCCATGGTCAGAGCAACCTTATTTGTGCTCAATAGGCGAGTATGGCGTGATGATTGAAGTCGGGGCTCAAGCTCATGGCTCGCTGAAGTCGGAAACACTTGAGTTGATGAAACAAATGCTCACGGCGGTACTTGATTACGTAGAAAAGCACAATCTCAATCAGCTAGATAACTTGCAAGATTACAGCGCGTTTTTCTACACGGAAGAGGTGCCGATTTTGCTCGATCAAGATGGAATGCGCAGTGCTATGGTTCATCCGATGGTATGCGGACGAGACTTTGAAGTGGTGAAGCAAGGAGAGCCGCTACTAGCAACGTTTTTAGGTCATGATATTCTTTGGGAGAAGGCACAAGATATCTACCCACATTTCATCAATGAGAGTGCTTATAGCAAAGCCAATATTGCGATGGCTTTGGCAGAAAAACGCACAGTTTCAGCAAGTTAGAAAAATCCTGAGTGCTCATAGAGAGCACTCAGGATTGACTGCATTTAGTGTATAACACATTCAAGGAGCTTGCTTTCTAAGTCTGCTGCTATCGTTTCGGCGATCACTTCGATTCGAGTTTCACTACATTCGTCCAGCTCAGACTCAGTCAGACCATCCTCGGTTAGGTTATAGCCGAAGATGCCGTCTTGGGTAATGAATACCGCTTTCATGCGTTCAGCTTTTAAGCCGATTAACAACCTCAGCAATTTCTGGCGGTCAAAGATTTTGTTCGCTGCAAATCGCCATCCTGCGCTTTGAAAACCTTCACCTGAGTTGGTGGCTTTTAGCATACCGCTGTCTGGCATCGGCAACTCGGAAGCCAACGGCTTTCTCTCATGATGATGGTGGTGATGTGGAGTATGTGCGTCTAGGTTTGCTTTTCCTTCAAACTCAGACAATGGAAGTCTGCCATGCTCAGCAAAGACAACCTTAGTATTTGGACGACTGACCTCAGCAACATAAGCTTTGAGTTTGGCTTTGTCACCGGGCTGATACAAATCCTGTTTGTTGCCGATCACGGTATCAGCAATGGCAATCTGCTGATTGAAGGTCTCGTGATGAGTATAACGTTGATCAGACAACTTACGCGCGTCGACCAAAGTGACGTTTTTTTGCAGTGACAACACTTGGCGATAATGCTCAGAAGAGAGAACCTCTAACACTTCTTTAGGGTGACCAAGGCCTGTTGGTTCAATCAATAGCCGATCAGGTTTTGCCTCTGATAACAGTTGGTTGAGGGCAATTTGCATCGGCAGACCAGCTGCACAGCACATGCAACCACCTGGTACTTCTCGGATAAAAACTTGCTGACCTTGATTGGTTTGCCCTTGGAACAAACTGCCATCGACACCAATTTCACCAAATTCATTAACCAGCACCGCCCAGCGTTCATCCTCTGGTTTGCTTTTCATTAGATTCAATATCGCCGATGTTTTCCCCACGCCGAGAAAGCCCGTGATGATGTTGGTTGGAACTCCCATTATTGCGGAGTTATCAGTGCTCATTAGTTATTCTCCTATAGACTGACTTAGAGTGATTGACGGTTATCGATTGAATGACAAGCGCATTGCTGGGTTAGATGAAGGGTTGATTTGCTGGTTTGCATACACTAAGTCGCCGTTGACCCAAGTGTTTTGAATCTGGCTAGAGAAAGTATGCCCCGCAAACGGCGACCAACCACAGTGGTATAAACTATTTTCGTTGCTCACTCTTGTCGTTGATTGAGGATCGACCAGAACTAAGTCAGCAAAATAGCCTTCACGGATAAATCCGCGTTCCTTGATTGCGTAACGAATGGCAGGGTTATGCGCAGTCTTTTCAACAACCTGTGCCATGGTCAGGTGCCCCGATTTGACCTGCTCAAACAGGGTAAGTAGCGCATGTTGCACTAAAGGCAAACCCGCAGGGGCTTGCTCATAGGCGACCTGTTTTTCTTGCCATGTATGAGGGGCGTGATCGGTGGCAATAATATCAATTTGGCCTGTTTTCAGCGCGTTGAGCAGCGCGTCTCTGTCACTCGGAAATTTGATTGCCGGGTTACATTTGATCTGGTTACCTAAGGTTGCATAATCTTGGTGACTAAACCACAAATGATGAACACAGGCTTCCGCAGTAATCTTCTTGTTTGCGATTGGCCCTGATTCAAACAGAGCGAGTTCTTTTTCCGTTGTAATGTGTAAAACGTGCAATTGGCTTCCATGCTTTTTCGCCAACTCAACCGCGTAAGAGGAAGAGGCGAAACAGGCTTCGTCATCTCTTAGAAGAGGATGATCTTCGATGGTGAGTTCCGATTTCTGTTGCAAAAGGCGTTGTTTGTTTTGAGCGATAACCGGACTACTCTCACAATGGGTAACAATCAGAACGGGAGAGTCACGGAAGATAGCATCGAGCGCCTGCGGTGCCTCAACCAAAAGATCACCTGTAGAGGCCCCCATAAACACTTTAACGCCGCAGTGTCTCTGAGGGTCAAGGCGCTTAATCTCCTCTAGATTGTCCTCTGTCGCACCGAGATAGAAGGAATAGTTAGCCAATGAGCTGGCCGAGGCAATATCAAATTTACGTTCGAGAGCTTCAACGGTTGTCGTTGCAGGGCTAACATTGGGCATTTCCATATAGCTAGTGATGCCACCGGCAACTGCCGCGCGGGACTCTGATGCAATAGAGCCTTTATGTGTGAGCCCCGGTTCTCTGAAGTGAACCTGATCATCAATCATTCCGGGAATAAGGTACTTGCCATTAGCCTCTATGATGGTGTCAGTAGGTTGGGCGGTAATACCCTGTTCAACTCTTTCTATTCTTTGGCCGATGATTCGTAAGTCGGCTTCGATAACAGTGCCTTCATTGACGATTCGGGCATTTTTAATGAGCGTGGCAGACATGGTCTTTGAAGTCTCCTTGTTTTAACACTAAGCGGGGATGAGCAGTAGGGATTGGCTTGAGAGGTGATTGCTTTAGCCGCCCGATTCCTTTTTTGCGCAATCATCGCACACACAACTGATCTCGAGTTGCGGATTAATCACGGTAAAACCTTCTTGGCGCGCATTGGACTGAAGCCCTGAAACCATCGCAGGATCAATTGTTTGCTCACTGATTTTGTTGCACTTAGAACAAATTAAGAACTGAGCGACACCGTGGTCATGGTCACAATGAATATGTGAACAGGCGACGTACTTGTTAGACACTTTGATCTTGTGAGCCAACTGTTCGCTTTCTAAAAAGTCTAAAACACGATAGATGGTCATCGCCTGAATGTTGGCGTCGAAGTGCTCTTTGCAGTAGTCAACCAATTCATAGGCAGACAAAGACTTGTTGGAGTGTATTAAGGCGCGTAGAACGATCTTACGTTTTGTCGTTAATTGCTTGCCGCGATGTTTGCAGCTTTGCTCAACGTGCTTAATGGTCTTTTCGATATCTTGCATTCAATCCAGTGAATTTTGCTTATTTTGGTTATGTTATATCATAACATTTAAAATTGCCATGACTGAGCACGGCTTGCAAGACTGGATGGGTGTCGAAAATCTTCAATCATAGAGTAAGGGAAAGCAATAATCTGAGCGTATCTATTAAAGGAGATAATACTATGACTCAAAGATTAGACTATTTTAATGCTGCGCCAGAAGGGATTCAGATTCTACTAGGTCAAGAAAACTATTTAAGAGCGCAGTTTGAGCAGCAACCAACGCTCTCATTGGCTCTATGGGAGTTGGTTAAATTAAGAGTGTCTCAGCTTAATCAGTGCGCATTTTGTATCGATATGCATAGTAAAGAGGCGTTGAGTAGTGGAGAGTCTGAGCATCGCTTGATTGGATTAACTGCATGGCGAGAGATGCCTATATATAGCGACGATGAGAAAGTTGCGCTACATTGGGCTGAAATGGTCAGTAGTAATAATGCGATATCTGATGACGATTTTGCTTCGACATTAGCAGTCTTTGGTGAGCAAGGCCTAGTGGTGTTAACACTTGCGATCAATGCTATCAATAGCTGGAATCGCGTGGCCAAAACATTCAAGCCAGAAGTAGGCAGCCTGTCAAAGTAACAATCTGGCTGAGGAGAATTTAATAACGAAATGGATTTTCGGATTTTTAAACCGCGGAGCAAGTTATCCGACCATATTCAAGCGATATGGTCGGTAAACGTCACGGGTGGGCAGCGTGGCGTTATTAAGAAACCATTGTATTGTGATGGTGGTTCTGGATTGACCTTGCTGTTGAGAGGTGAAGTTTGCCTATCAAATACACCGATAAGTGATCCAATTATTGTTCAAAAATATAATCACAGAACTCAAATTATTGAGCTTTCTCATGGCGCCCTGCTATGTGGAATTCGTTTTCAGCCAGGGATGATGTTACCGTCATTAATTAACAATGATACGCAGATTATGTCTGTACTTATGGCACTTCATGAGCAATTGTCCGAGCAAAATCAAAGTAGACATCTCACGACACTTTACCGATGGTGTGAACAGCAAATACTTCCTTTGGACGCGGATTTTGCTAAGCGAGCGATGCTAATCAAGTTAGCGACACAAGGGAAAATTGGAGAGCAGTTTCCATACAATCAAAGGCAAGTCGAGCGCAGGTTTCGCCAGTGGCTCGGAATGAGCCCCAAATATTTTCAAAGGTTGCGTAGAGTCCATTCCAGCTTGAGTAAACTGAGAGAAAACCCAGATGTCTCGCTTGCAGATTTCGCATTTGAGCATGGTTTCTCGGATCAAGCGCATATGACCAGAGAGTTTAAGGCATTTGTTTTGACGACGCCTGGAGAAATGAGTCGTCGTATCAAAGGTCATCCTACAGACAATTGAAGCCAATGTTCTATGTGAATTACTTGATTAGTAATGGCTAAGGGGTTCCGTTAGCCAAGTATGGTAATTGTAATCTGGCACCAGGGAATAAGATCGAAAGTTTATCCACGTCAATTTGTCTCATTACCACATAAATCCAACCTATACTGTAAAGGTTTAGTGCTATTGACTTAATTGTTAATAATAACATTCTTAGAGTGATTTTATTCCAACGTGTTGATTTAAAATATAAATCGTTATTTGGGTGAGCTTCTATGACTGTTGTTTTGATAGCGTCAATAAACAGCTAGCACCCAATAAACCTTATGAGTATAGGAGTTGAGTTATGAATCCTTGTATAAGAAAGCTGGTACTTACAGGAGCACTAGTACCTTCGTTAATGTTTGGCTCTAATGCATTAGCGTGCAGTGATACGCCGCTAATTGGAACCATGTGTGCGTTTGCTGGGAACTTTGCACCTCGTGGGTATGCGCTGGCCCAAGGGCAGCTATTAAGCATTCCGCAATACACAGCTTTGTTTTCTATCTTAGGCACGACTTATGGCGGTGATGGTAGAACCACCTTTGCGTTGCCAGACACGCGTGGACGAGCTCTGATAGGTGCAGGAACTGGACCGGGCCTAAGCAACTATGCACTGGGTGCTCGTGGTGGTGTTGAAACCGTCGTTCTTACTCAAGATCAAATGCCGTCTCATACTCACACGGCTTCCACTCAGATGTCTGGTGACATCGATGTCGATGGCGTGATCAGCTTACATGCGTTTAGTGGGAACGCTAGTGAGAAAAGCCCAACAGGCAATGTATTGGCTAAAGGGAAAAGCAAATCTATTTACTCTGCCGATGTGCCAGATGTCGAGATGAGTCCTGATTCAATCTCTTTTAGTTTGGTTGCTTCTAATAATCTTTCCGCTTCGACTACAGTTGATAGTGCAGGTGGCGACCAGTCTCACGAGAATCGGATGCCTTATGTTGTGGTGAACTGGATAATTGCGCTACAAGGTATTTTCCCAACAAGAAACTAGTTGAATGATAAATAGTATATGTAAATGTTTTGGGCTGATGATACTTAGCCTAGTTTTTATGTCGTTGAGCTATGCAGAAGATCAGAAGGAACAGCTAACGCGAGCGTATGATGCGCTGGCTACTGAAGATTACTCGCTATCGTTCGGTATATTTGAGCGACTGGCAAAGCAAGGATCTGCCGAAGCGCATTTCGCGTTAGCGCTGTTCTATAAGCTAGGGTGGGGAGAGGTTAAGCAAGACTCAGAGCAGGCTTGCCAGCTGTTTTCGGTCGCGGCTAAAAAAGGTGTACCTGCAGCGCAACAAGAATACGGCTTTTGTTTATTGCATCACGAGTCCAGTGAAAGTCCAAGTGACTGGTTTGAAATGGCTTATGAGAGTGGTGTTCACGAAGCGGCCTGTGATAAGGGGCGGTTGTATCTCGGTACGAAATGGCATGTCCCCAACGTGCATAGCGCGATTGAATGGTGTCAAAGAGCGGCGGAGAGAAATGCGGTTAAAGCTCAAGTAACGCTAGGAGATATCTATAGTACAAACCCCAAAGTGTTTGATGCCGCGACAGCAGAGTACTGGTATCAGCAAGCGATTAACAATCGTTCGGGAGATGCAGCATATAAATTGGCATTACTTTACTTAGAAGCGACCGGAGAAACCCAGGGAGACGAACATAGTTCTAACAAAGCTCTCTACTTCTTCGAAGTGGCATCATCGTTGAAGTTGGAAAAAGCTTACCAACCTACCGCCAAGCTGTATTGGAAAAAATTGCAGCAAATGGATCAAAATAGCTCACAGATAATGGCGAAAAGTTATCTTTGGGCTAAAGCCGCGCAGCAAGTGATGCCGAGTGACGAAACATCATTTCTCCTGGATGAGATCGAACGTGAATTGCCTCCTCAGTGGAAGCATAAACTCGATACCCAAGTTGAAGCGTTTCTCAATGATACAGAGAATTAAATGCGACTAAACCTCTCAATCAAAAAATCAATAAACAGCCGGATTCGTTTTGGTTGGTACTGCCTGCTTAGATAGATAACAATTAAGTCTGCACCCGCCGAAGAGGTTGAGGCATTGAAGTTTTTCATATAGCCATTCAGTAGTGTCACTAAACGTTGCTGTTTGATGTCTTCTTGTACATCAAGAATCGATTTCAGTGCGATACCT
>WJXG01000013.1_pt1 | contig 95490 bp, 105 predicted proteins | sample 9266541 | NCBI WGS metagenome assembly WJXG01 (sample SAMN12697363, study PRJNA563984) | aquatic metagenome | isolation source: water samples from a prawn hatchery tank treated with erythromycin plated on... | place: Australia | collected 2018-10-17 | reverse complement strand
ATCCGTTCGGTGACGGGATTGGCAAGGTAGCCGGGTCCAGCCTGCACGCCGGCGTGGCGGCCAGGGCCGATGAACGCAAGAAGCTCGAACGGCTGTGCCGGTACATCAGCCGCCCGGCGGTATCCGAGAAGCGGCTGTCGTTAACACGAGGCGGCAACGTGCGCTACCAGCTCAAGACGCCGTACCGGGACGGCACCACGCACGTCATTTTCGAACCATTGGATTTCATTGCAAGGCTGGCCGCCCTGGTACCGAAGCCCAGAGTCAACCTAACCCGCTTCCACGGGGTGTTCGCACCCAACAGTCGGCACCGGGCGTTGGTCACGCCGGCAAAACGGGGCAGGGGCAACAAGGTCAGGGTGGCTGATGAACCGGCAACACCAGCACAACGGCGAGCGTCGATGACATGGGCGCAACGGCTCAAGCGTGTTTTCAATATCGACATCGAGACCTGCAGCGGCTGCGGCGGCGCCATGAAAGTCATCGCCTGCATTGAAGACCCTATAGTGATCAAGCAGATCCTTGATCACCTGAAGCACAAAGCCGAAACCAGCGGGACCAGGGCGTTACCCGAAAGCCGGGCGCCACCGGCTGAGCTGCTCCTGGGTCTGTTTGACTGACGAGCCTGAAGGCCAACGATACCAATCAAAATGCTGCGTTCACAGCGCCGCGGCAGGGATCCGCCGTGCTGGTTGTCGGAAAAGGAGCCGCTAGTGGGAAAGAGGAGGGTAAATTTTCAGCGTTGCTGGCTCCCCGTCAGCCGGATTGGGTTGCATCGCAGGGGTGTCGAAAGAGTCAACTGCGGTCCAAAGCTGTTGGACTTGGGTGAAAAGGGCGTTTATTCTTCCTATACGTTGACCCGATTAAGGTGTCAGCCCCTACTAAAAAAAATCTACTCAACACCTAACTGTAATTTTGCAGAACTAAGATGAATTTCATCTTGTGTTTCTAAAGCAAAATATCCATAAGCTAGAGGTGCGGCAGCAGCTCGTTCAACTGCTTGTTCAAACAGTTTATCCCATACTTCTCCACCTTGTTTTTCGTATGCCGCAATTAAATTTTTCAGACTTTCTTCACCGAAAACAGTAACGTGACCTGAAAAATCTTGTGCTATATCGCTGACTTGTGCAGTTGACCAATCAATAATTCCACAAACTTCTCCATTATGATGAGTAAGTGTATGACCTGCATACAAATCACCGTGAATGAATTTTGTAAAATTCGGCCATAAGGCATCATTATCCAGCCATTTTTGGTACCGAAGTTCTAATTCGGCATTTATCCCTAATTCAGATTTCACCAAAATCAATCTTTCAGAAATCTCATTTCTAACCTGTTCAGGTGTCAAAATTTTTAGATTATTACGAAGTACTTCTTCCGTAGGAATTGAATGAAGTTCTATAAGTGCTTTCGCTAATGATGGTATATAAAGGTCGTTTTCTTTAGACATATTCCAGGTTACTTCATAAGTCTCCGCATCATAAGTAAGTGCAGGTTTTCCATCGAGCAAAGGATAGGCTACCAGTTTTTCATTAGCTATACGCCAATCAGGAACTTGAACCGAAAGGTATTTCGACACCAATTGAAGAATGCGTTTCTCATTCGCAATCTGTTCGCCTAAGGTTGTTCTTCTTGGAATACGCAACAACCACTTTGTGCCATCCCTATCTGTAGCGAAACCAACCTTAAAATCAATTCCCATTTCATTAAAACTCATTTCATCCGAAAGAATTAACCCATTTCTTTCCGCTAATTTTTGAATATCTCTATTTTTCATTTTTTTAAATATTTTTGATTTTACCTAATTGCATTAAGTTGCGAGTGCTAAACGAAAGAATACCCACAAGGATTGCCAAACAACCGCTTATGATAAACGTAATGTTTACACCAATAACTTCTGCAATCAGGCCTGTGAATAATAAACCGATTACACTTGGCAAAACTGCCAAACTATAATAAAGTGAAAATACACGTCCTAATTTTTCAGGACTTACCTCTGTTTGTACAATTGCTGTAAAACAGCCATTGAAAACAGACAGGCTGATACCGCCAATGGCTGTTACCATCACAAATCCTACAAACCAACTTGCAGGTAATACACCACTCAAAATAAATGTAAGTCCCAATAATACATACATAACATTGACTGCGACTACTTTTGAGCCTTTCAATTTGAAAATACTCAGGATGACACCGCCAATAAGCATACCTCCGCCCCAAACCACTTCTACAATTCCTATCTCCCATTTTCCTCCTGCAAAATGCCCTGTTGTGAGCAACGGAAACATAATGGCAGCTGGCATTATAACAAAGGTTATCGCCATTGCATAAAGAAAAAGATAACGCAAACCTTTGTTTTTTGAAACAGTCTGAAACCCTTCCGAAAATTCTGTAGCAATAGAATGTGCAGACGATTTTGACTTCGCAACCACATTGGGAATTTTCACCATCACGAGTGAAAGAATAGCCAGCAATGCTCCAATCAAATCCAAGTACAATACTTTTGAAATAGGAAGATAAGCAATGGCTAATGTGCCAATGGCAGGACCACCAATCCTGCAAACCGAATGTAACACCTGATTAATTCCTGCTACCTTTATCAATTCATTTTGGGGTACAATCAGCGGAGCAATTGCCTGTAGTGCCGGAGCGTGAAAAGCATTACCAACAGAGCGTAAACCCAATAAAATGTATATCCATATAAGATTAACATTTTCATTTTGTAAAATGACGAGTAACAAAAGGGCACAGAGAGCTATAAAAGCATCCGAAAAAATCATTACATATTTACGATTGAGACGGTCAACATATACACCTGCTATTAAGCCTATCAATGCTTGAGGCAACATAGCTGCTATTCCTGCGTAGGCTAAAACTTCGGCTGACTTGTACTCCAGACTAAGCCATATAACAATAGCAAACTGAACAGCATAACTTGTAAGCATTGAAGCAAACTGTCCAGCCCATATAAACATATAGGTCTTAAACCATTTACGGTTTTCCATAAAAACTTGATTAAATTATACAACAAAATAATTGTAGCATAATACTAATAGAGTACTATACCATAAAAGTGGGTTTTGAAGAGAATTACCCTAATAATTATTTAATCCAAGGCTTTGCCACGTGTTGTATACTTTTTGGAAGTGAAGCCACAAAAGTACAAATTATTATCTCAAAAAATAAGCTATTTTATCAAAATTAAGCCCAGCAGCTAACATGAACTCGGGTCGCCCTCAAAGGGGACATGCCTGCTGAACCGCGAATATAGAGAAATATCCCGAATGTGCAGTTAACGAATTCTTGCGGTTTCTTTCAGCGCCGCCAATACCGCCAGCCCGTCGCGCAAGGGGCGCGGCTCGTGTGTGCGGATGAAGTCAGCTCCACCTGCGGCGGCGGCAAGCTCTGCAGCGAGTGTCGCGGCCCCGACATCCCCCGGACCACGGCCTGTGAGCGCGCGCAGAAAGGATTTGCGCGAAACAGACAGAAGCACCGGCAAATCGAAGCGCAGCCGCAATTCATCGAACCGCGCCAGCACCGAGAGCGAGGTTTCGGGAGCAGCCCCCAGAAAAAACCCCATGCCGGGATCAAGGACAAGGCGGTTGCGTTTGATACCGGCACCCGTCAGCGCCGCGATGCGCGCGTCAAAGAACGCCGCAATGTGATCCATGATGTCGCCAGCGGGTGCCTCGCGCCGATCTGCCTGCCCGTCTTGCACCGAATGCATAACGACGAGTTTGGCAGATGATTTCGCCAATTGCGGATAGAACGCAGCGTCTGGAAAACCGCGAATATCATTGAGATAGGCCACACCACGCGACAAGGCATAGGCTTGCGTCGCGGGTTGATAACTGTCGAGCGAGACGGGAATGCCATCTGCCTTGAGCGCGTCCAGCACCGGCGCGATACGCGCGATTTCTGTGTCGGACGAAACAGGCGCGGCGTCGGGATTGCTGGATGCCGGACCGAGGTCGATCACATCTGCCCCCTCGGCCATCAGCTTACGCGCCTGCGCAATGGCTGCGTCTGGCGCCAGATACCGGCCTCCATCGGAGAAACTGTCCGAGGTTATGTTGACGATGCCGAAAATGATGAGCGATTTATTCATGGGGGCTTCTATAATAATAATAATCGAGCATGAGTCTCATACGGATGCTCGGGTCGAAAGGGAATCCCCAGGCGAGTAACCTGTTTGCGGTGATCCATTAGCTGCAGGAGCAGAATAGCATACATCTGGAAGCAAAGCCAGGAAAGCGGCCTATGGAGCTGTGCGGCAGCGCTCAGTAGGCAATTTTTCAAAATATTGTTAAGCCTTTTCTGAGCATGGTATTTTTCATGGTATTACCAATTAGCAGGAAAATAAGCCATTGAATATAAAAGATAAAAATGTCTTGTTTACAATAGAGTGGGATAAATGGACGCTAAAGAACTGAACCACATGATAGCTGAGGCCTACAGCCGGGATTTGCAAAAGCCTGAGCTGGTATCGTTCAAAGAGGTGAGTCGCTGGGGGCGTAAGTACGGTTTCCCCGTCGTATGCACTCTGGCCGATGAAAGTGAAGAAAAGCAGATCCACTGGGCTGCCAGTTTGCTCATTCAAGTAGCCGGTACTTGGCCGCGAGAAGATATGCCGGAATTGCTCACACCGGAACGGGGCTCCGCGCTGTTCAACGATGCGATGCAGTTATTGGCGAATGGGCTTGGAGCAGCAAATCAATTGCGCTGACAGCACAAACCTTGTCAATAAGCGGCCTTCATGGCCGTTTTTTTGTTTAAAGTTTGTTTTAACAGAACCATAATTAGATATTGCAGTATCATTTTATGATCGCTACAATCTTTCACATGTGAAAGTTTGGGGGTGGTCTTGATCACCTGCGAGAAACCAAAATAGAGGTGGGTATGGCAAAAGTAATCAGCTTCGCCAACCAGAAAGGCGGAGTGGGTAAGAGTACCCTCTGTATCCAGCAGGCCTTTTATCTGGCGTTACAGAAGAAAAAGAAAGTGCTGGTCTTGGATATGGATGGTCAGGGGAACACGTCCTCTCGACTGGCCCCCAGACGAGAGCTTGAGGATGGTGACTACGAGCCCATCCTCACAGGAACCAAAACCGCAGAGCTGTTCGCTTACGAGCTGGACGGCATTGAGGTCATGCACTGCCCTTGCGGTGCAGACCTCATTCATACGCCGAAAAACGACCCGGATCTGTTTGAGATGGAGGCTGTGCCTCTTGACCAGGCCATGAATCCGGCTCGCCATTTGGCTGAGCTGTTTGAGAACTACGACTACGTGCTGATTGATTGTCCGCCTAGCCTCGGCAGAAAGCTGGTGGCAGCGTTGGTGATGTCTACCCATGTGGCATGTCCAGTAAAGCTCTCTGGCTTCGCTGTGGACGGCGTAGAAGGTCTCCTGAACACGATTATTGGTGTGCGCGAGGCGTACAACCAAGATTTGGAGATCCTGGGCATCGTGATCAACGACATGGACCGCTCTGTCAATCACGACAAAGCCCTCAAGTCGCTGGAGAACACAGTTCCGGATCTGTTGTTTGAGAACAAAATTATGCACCGGCCTCCGCTCGATACGGCGACGACTGATGGCATCCCTGTCTGGGAGCTTCGCTATGGACATGTCGCGGCCAAAGAAGTTGAGGCGGTGTTGGAAGAACTATTAGAGAAGGTGGGCTAAGCGATGGCATTGAACAATTTAAAAGGCCTGTCCGAACTTGCTAAAGCCGCCAAAGGCAAGAAAGGCAAAGAGGTTCTTACCGTACCTGTTGACGACGTTGTATCCAAGGTCCAGGTTCGTAAGCGCTTCCGTAACATTGAAGAGCTGGCGGCAACCTTGCTGACCGAAGGGCAGCAGTCTCCGATCATCGTGTTCCCGAAGAACGAAGAAGGCAAGTTCGTCATCCAAAAAGGGGAGCGGCGTTGGAGAGCGTGTAAACACGCTGGTATCGAGACCATTGACTTGGTGGTGAATGATAAGGTCCAGAACAACTTGGACGAGACTGCTGGTGAGCTGATCGAAAACATCCAGCGGGATGACTTGACTCCGGTAGAGATTGCCGAGGCGTTAAACCTGTTTATTGAAGAAGGTTGGAAGCAAAAGGATATTGCTGATCGGCTCGGTAAGAATATCACTTTCGTATCTACGCATCTGTCGTTGCTCAAGCTACCTGACTGTGTGCGTGAGTTATACGATAATGAAGTATGTTCTGATACAGAGACCTTGAATAACCTTCGTCTCTTGTTCGATCTGAATGAAGAAAGATGTCGCGCCGTCTGCGCGGTGGCTATGTCTGACGGGATTACTCGTAAACAAAGCCGTGAGCTGCTGAATGATGCCAAACGTATCAAAGACGAAATGGAAAAAGGCCCACTGACTGGCTCCCACCAGAATGATGAGCTTGGCGCTGGCAACACCGACGAGCAATCCCTCAACTCGGGTGGGGATGGTACGTCGGAACAAACCGGGAATGACGACCTGAACCTTGCCCAGGAGGAACTGGAAGGGGGTAAAAATTCCAATGGTCAGGACGATGATGACGAAGACCCTTTGCGTGATGAAGAGGGTGAGCACAAAGATCCTGTCAAGCAGCCAGATAACAGCGGCAAGGACAAAGATGAAGAAGGCGGTGATGCTCTTCCTCCTCTGCCGAAGGACAAGGAATGGAAGAACGTCCGGGCTGACAGTTTGATTTTTGCTGTCAACGTTAACCTGGATGGCGAGACCAAACGTGGAGTCATCATGACCGACCGTGTTGCTCTGGTTCCGTCTACTGTCTGGGTTAAAACGCTCGATGGCGAAGGCAAGGAAAAGCATGTTCATGTGCCTGTGTCAGACATTGAACTCCTGAGTGTCGAAGGCTAATAAAGGAGGCCCAGCCAGAGAGGTTGGGCCTGTCAAGAACAGGTGAATATGAAGATCTCACAGGACATGAAAAGAAAATTTGCTTTGGTGAATGCCCTGTCTAAAACGGAGAAGCCAAGTCTCCAAGACCTTCACAAGGCAACAAATATTCCTGAATCAACGATCAAGAGACAGTTGTCTGCCCTGCGTGATGAGTTCGGAATGAATATCTTGTTCGTCAGGGAGTCTACCGGCGAACGAGGTGCCACCGGCTACTACATGCTGACAGACTGGGGGATCTTAGACAGGTCTTCGTTCTTGAACCGGTACGGAAAACTGTAAGGTGCCATAGAGCAGCGCATTGAATGCAAAACTCGCCAATCGGCGGGTTTTTTTATGCTGCCACGGTAGCGGCGGTTGCTGGAGGTTTTTCGGCGTAGTAGGCGATGTTCTTGGTTCGTCTGCTAAGGGTGTCTATGCCGACGATACTCAGCGTTTTGGGAGTGGTATTGCGGGACTCGAAATAATGGAATAGCTGGATCATGCAGCACTTCACCATCAACGGATCGATGTCTTCCAGGTAGATTGAGGCTTCTCTCAATGCTTCGGGACCGTGGTTCTCGATCAGGTTTTCCATCCAGTGAATGGCGTTGATGCCAGAACCACAGCAGGGCTCATAAAAGTCTGCCGAAGACTGTGAGCCAACAATGAGTGACATCAAGCGGCCAATCTCTGGAGGAGTGGGGAAGTAATTGGTGCCCTTCTTGTGGAAGCCAGACATGCTTAGGACGTAACCCAAAACATCGCTGGTGGGGTCGCGCTTAATGGCGGCAGACAGGACGTGAGAGAGCTCGAAGGCGACCGGCTGAAGTTCTTCCGGGATCTCCTCCTTGGCTGGGTATAGGCCAGTCTGCAAGTATGCCCACTGGTCAATAAAGGCCTCAACAAACCGAGATGTGCCCATTCTGTATCGGGACTGCTCGATGAGAGATAAAGCCTTGGATGTAAGTTGCTGTGTTTCTGGTGACATAAGCGCTCCAGTTTGTTCTGACGAAACATTCAAGAGGTAGAAACGAAGAACCCCGCCGAAGCGAGGTTCTTTGCTTTCCTGCCTGATCGCCTTAATGCCGAAGCAAAGACGTCTTGATAAAGTCGGGGCAACCGGACATTTCCCGGTCGATGAAGTCCTGACGTTTCGCCAGCGGCCATTTCATGAACGCCGCGAGCGGGATGCGCTTATTCGTGTTAGTATTGCCTTGCAGCATAACAAAGCTCCTTAATTGCTTGATTGTGTTGTAAGGGCTGCAACGAAGGTCGAAGAGCGATGCGGCCCTTATTTATGATTATTACAGCATCATAAAATAATATCAAGGGACAATAAAACGATACCAAGAAACAAAACTTTCACATGTGAAAGTCTCCCCGCTGTCCACCTCGCACACTCCAAACGCCCAAATAACTTGTCTATCTGCCCAAAATGGGCGCGTAAGCGTCCGATAGAAAGTAATTGTTAGTGAGATATTGACTACACGGAATATGGCTATATCATAGAATCATAAAATGATACTGTAAAAGTGATATGTATGCCAAAGCAAGCAAATCATCTCCGTTTGAAGAAACCTTGCGCCAACTGTCCATTCCGGAAGGAGGGCGCTATCGAGCTGGTCCCTGGGCGATTAGAAGGCATCATCAACGACATCGTTGAAAACGACATGACGACGTTTCATTGCCACAAGACCGTGCATTCAAAGTCAGGTGGTGAATGGGATGAAGAGGGTAACTATGCACCTTCGGGACAAGAGTCGATGTGTGCCGGTGCTGCGGCTTACTTGATGAAAATAGGCAGGCCGACAGTGGCTATGCGAATTGCCTTTGCGTTTGGTGATGCAAAGGTGTCCGACTGGGACGAAGCTCAAGAGCTGGTTGTCGAGCCTTTGGTACAAGGGGACCGAAATGAGTAAGCGATATGCGGTAGTGCCGCATCCGAAACTGAAACGAGAGTACAAAGGTCGGCTGGTCAGAACTACTCGGGTACTAAAAAACGGCTGGGGGGTGATCCCTCTAGGGGCTGTGGCAACGGTCACGCATCAGTCTCCCAAGGGATCAGAACTGACCTTTGAACCATGCGACTGCTGCGGCCTGAAAGCCATTATCAGTCATGTAAGCATGGACTCCATTGAATTTATCGAACCGATTACTGAGGAAGAAGATGGACGAGAACAAGCTCAACATTGAAACGGTCGATGGGCACAACGAGCTGGTAGTCAGCTTTTTGTCCAGAATGGTAAGCCTGAGTGACGAGGAAAAGCAGACAGTATTGTCCTGCCTTCCGGGCACCGGCAAACAAACAATCACCCAGCTCTATGAGGCGCTGCGTTCTCAAGGGCACCAGGATCTTGCAGAGAAGGTCGAACCATACCTCCAGCAGGGGGTGTTTGGGCCGATCTTCGATAACGCCAAGTCCAAGGTGTTCGTTCGGGACGAAGCGCCTTTTTTCCTCATGGATGAAAATCCTTTGAACTGGGATGACGCTAAAGCATTCAATCGCCTACGTATGAGTACGACCTGTGTTCTTGGCCGTGGCGGCTGGACTATCGGTGAGCGCTTTGATGACCGCTTTGATACCGAGGTGGGCGGAACACAGCTTATCGTCACCCAGTCACTCAACGAAAAAGGTGAGATTGAAGGAGGACTTCCTACCTCGATGTCGCTGAATGACTTTGCTGAGTTCCCTAAACAGCCAAGGCCTCCTCAAATAGTCGATTACCAGGAAGACAAGCGATACACGCTTGAGGAAGCGGAAGCTATCCCTGAGCTCGCACCAGTGGTTCAGCGTCTGAAAGAGCGCATCGAAGAGTATGAGGAGAGAAGAGCCCATGATTGACATGACATGCCGCCTCTGTGCTGGTTCCGGTGTTTATGACTTTTCCCCTTCCAAAGAAACCTGCGGTATGTGCCAAGGGCATGGGAAATTTGCTGACGCCAAAGCAATGCTGGTGGCTGCCATCGAGCTGGCAAAGAAGCAACGCGAGCCGGTCATTGAAGTGGTAATGGGGTTGGTGCTCCAGGGTGTGGATGTTAGAGGGAAGGAGCCTGGAGAGCGGTTCAAGGCTGCTCAGGCCTTTAACGCCCCAGGGCACAACCTATTACGATACGGGTGGGATGCTTGGGAGCTCTATGCCCTCCATGAGGGTGTAAGTCCAGAACTTGCATCGCTTGGCCGAAGTGTGATGCGCGAGTGGCATAGCCATTCATGGGGCCGGTTCAGTGGAGAGGTAGGCTTTAACGCCGCCGAGATCATGATCAAACAGGCCAAAGACAACCCAGAAAAAGCAGAAGAGCGCTGGGCGTTCCTGCTTAGTGAAGAATGGATGGTGGAGTAATTGTCGTGACAGAACAAACCAATAAGAAATTGATGCTGGATGAGTCTCCAGATATGCCCCTGCAATTCAAGTGGAGAAAGTTTGGTGGTGCGATTTTTACTGCCACGCAAACAATGGAGCACGTCAAGGAAGGACGTAAGCTCGGGCCGACTCCAGCAGGGATGCTACCTCAAGAAGTGTGGCTGAACCGCCTGATCGCTATGGAAGAAACCCTGCCACGAGGGAAGTTTTTTGACAGATTCCGCCGCCGCGACAAAAACGAGCAGTATGACTTGGCCGCCGATCATCTCCGTCTTGTCGGACAGAAAAAGCGATAGGGGGATAGATGAAAGCCCAGGCATACCCACCATCAGTCATTCGTAAAGGCGCTGTGTTGTACGCAGCCCTTTATTACATCTCTGATGATGATAAAGCAAAGGTCGAGGTTACAGAGTGGATAGTTCGCTCTATTCAGAAACGACGCAACTCAACCAGCGATCAACGCTATGTCAATCTTGCCCAAAAGTTAGATGGGATTACGTGGGGGAAAAGGTCACGGAAGAATGGGGACTTTGGTTGGTTGCCATCTATACCGAGCTGGTGTTTGAAGCAGTTCCGGGAAGGTGGCGAATTGCCTTTTGGCGTTTATACGACGCGACTGGCCGCTCTCAAGTTTGCGAAAGTCAGCTTGCAGGAAGAGGTCCAATATTGCGAGGCCGAGCTGAAAAAGCCTCAGACAGAAGAGGATACTCAGGAACTCCAAGAGGAGCTGGCGGAGAACCAGAGACTTCTGAAAGCTGCTGGAGCAATGGTGAAGCGCGAGCAAAACAAGAAGAAAAGAGGTTGACCAATGTTACCGATCGTCTCCCCCTCCGTAGTAACCAAACAACTTGCGTTCAATCGAGTAGGCGATAAACGCAAGGTTAGGGTTTCGTCCAACTTTTTGGATGTTATGGGGTTCAAGCCAGGTATGGGCATCGCCGTTGAGCCAGGGGAGGGGATGGGCGGTTTTTCGGTGATCCCAGCGACCGATGAACTACAGACACACCAGGTTTATCAGCGCCGGTATCAACCAAAGAGTCGCTCCAACAACCCGCTGGAAACCGTTATTGAGTTTTCTGGACAAGGGCTCATAGATAAGTGCTTCCCTCGCTATACAGAGCGTTTCCACGTCGAAATGCGAAAAGGCCGAGTAGTCTTCACTCCTGTCGCAAACAGAGCCTTTGCCATTGCGGATCGGTTCAGAAAAACCAGCCCTTTCCGTGCCTTTGTGGCATTGACTGGCGGGGTAGACATTCATGTTATGGAAGCGCTTGGCTGGAAGGCTGAGATTGTTTTGGAGCATCGTCCAGTTGAAGCCAGAGACAGAGCATCCGGGCGGAACCTGAGTGAAGTACATGCGCTCAATACGCTGGTGAACAGCTCCCCGCGTATCCTGCTGAATGAAGACATTCATCACCTGGAGCTGGATCGCCTTGGAGCCTTGCTGGCGGAGTGCCCACCAATTGGTTTGGCCCATTACTCGTTGGGGTGTGATGACCACTCAAACGCCAAAAGTCCAAGGGACAAAGAGCGTTCTCTTGAGGATCTCTCCACCATGCTCGACATGGTTTACCCGGCACTAAAACAGATCGAGGTCGTGAACCCTGCCGTCGTGCTGGTGGAAAACGTCCCGAACTTCAAAGCATCCGGAGCCGGGGCGATGATGGGAACGACACTGCGGCGGATGGGGTACTTCCTCACTGAGATGGTCTTGAACGGTCTGGATTTCGGCGCTTACCAGGGGCGAGAACGCTATTACATGGTGGCGTCGGTCTTCCCTGGGTTCGTTCCACCGAAACCTGAGCAGAGAGCTGGTGGACGATTGTGGCCGGTGATCGAGAAGCACCTCGGGGATTGTGCTGACGTCACAGTGTTGAAGTCAATTCAGGCCAGAGAGTCAACTTCTCGCAGGATGCCTGCGTTCTTGACGAGAGAAAGCACCAGTTGCCCGACCATCCTCAAGTCTCAGGATCGTGGGGTAAAGGATGCAGTGTACATCCAAGACGGTGGCCGCATTTACAAGCCATCGGTCGATCTGGTTCAGGAGTTGATGTCGATACCTGATAGCTTTGATGTTTCGTGGATGGCAAAAGAACAAGCGACAGAAACGCTTGGGCAGAGTGTGGATTACAGATTGCATTCAGCGGTCATGGCCGCAGTTCGGGATCACCTGAATGTGAATTGCGGTCGCCATACCGTGGTGCAGCACGGTATCAGAAGTAAGGAAGGTAGATAATGGCAGTCATTTACTACGGCGAGGGAACCCATGACGCCGGTTTCGTCGGGTTCCGTGTCGCACGAACAGTTGGGGTGGCGGATGATTACCGGCAGGAATACTTCTCCTTGAGAGAGTATTCCTACGCAACAGCTCACCGGCTGGCCTACAGCTTGGACCGAAAGTGGGAAGCTGAGGCAGAAGAGGTGAAGCGTCAGAATAAGACTTGTAAGCGGCGACGCAACTCCGGGCCAAACATCATTGCTGAGGGGCTGAGGGCTTATATCAGCATTGAGAACCGGAGCCGGATGGGGGTGAAGAGAACCTACTTCGCGCCTTGTTTTCTCGTCACAAAGCCAGGCTACGGCAATGGGGATATTGCTTTCAGGATTTCCACTCATGGCTACGCAGAAGCCTACGAAAAGGCGGTGGAAAAATATTGTGAGATCCATGATTTGACGGATGAGCAGTATGTTGAGTTGCTTGACCGTATGCCGAGTACAGAGGTGTTCACTGGATACCTGCTGAATGCTCTTTTAATGCGCGGCCATCGCGCTACAAAAGCTGAAATACTGAGTAAGCTGGGGGCTGAGAAGAATGAAGAGGACATTGCCAATGGCAAAGGGAAAAGCGGCCAGAACAGAGTGCGTTGCCCAGAGTATCGGTGGGCGCAATAACAGCGCCACCAGCTTTTGGGACCGTATTTTAACAGTTGAGGAGACGGCCACACTCATTGGCGTCAGGATCTCTGAGCTCAAAGACGCGGTGCGCTATCAGAAACTCCTGAAAGGGAAGGCAGCTCCAGAAGTACATTCGGTATCAGGAACTGGGAAACTGTTTTTTGATGGGCGATCCATTAAATCGTTCATAGAGGACTAACCGGTGGATCTGGATCAAAAGCAAGAACCGTGGATCAGCGTCAACGACAAGATGCCGGTCGTCGGTGTGCCTGTTCATTGCCAGCTTAAAGGATGTTGGTCGGGCAAAATTGTTGAGTACGACTTGATCCATGTTCAGGAAGATGATTGTTCGTGGCGAACGGCGGACGACAACTCGGAAGTCAGCTATGACTTCGATGTCATCACCTGGAGACCTATTTAGGTTTGGGAGTCTTGCATTATCCGGCGGTTATTGCCGTGAAAATACGGATGTTCAAACCATGTTTTATAGCAACACCTCCTTGGGGGCGGAATTATGTTTTTTGATAACAAAGTAGAATCTCACTCGCTCGTAATGGGAGCCAGCGGGAAGGGTAAATCGGTCTTGTCCGAACAAGTGCGGAAAAATGCGAGGCTGCGCGGTGATCTGCTGGTGGATACTGAAATGTACCGTGAAGGTCGAGGGTTGAAACCATACGAGCATGAGTACGCTCGTCGCTTAGTTCTGGGGCTAAGTGGACCGTTGCCGCGTGAACTGCGTGGGAAGCCGGTGACGGTTATCTCTGATGTGTCCAGGCCAAAAAAGGTAAAGCGTCAGCCAAAGCAATTTGTTAAGACCGTGAATGGCGTAACCCTTGAACGCCAATTGGTGGCCGATGCAAGAGATCAGTTGGAAATGCAAACAGGCGTCTGGCTCAAACAACCACAGCTCATCGAGCTGATGGAAGAGTCGGGCATAGACGAAACTCTGGCCGATTTTGGTGAGGCTGAAACACAGATCCGAGAAATGCTGGCGGATGCGTTGGCGATGAAACTGGTAGGACGCTCATGGCCCAAGTGTGGAGCCCTCTATAACGCGGCAGAAAAGTCCGACGTTAACTTCTCCTCCGAGCTTGATGCTGCGGCCAAAAAAGCTGGATACATGGTTCGCTAAATGGGATTTGGTGTGGACAAGATAGATCGGCAAAGTTGGCTCGTTAAATTCAGGCGAGCGAAGTGTCAGGACACTTTAGACACGATGAGGGATGCGGCCATTCGCAACTATGAAGGGAATATTCGTGTTATCGCGGATATTGTATTGGCCCATGAGGCGAGAGAGACAGAAATTGAAAAAGGGATGTTTTGTCGAATAGTTAGATAGTCTGATGGGCTATCAGGTGGTGATTATGAAAAAGAGAATACTTCATCTGCCCGTAAAAAAGATTTACTTCGATCAGATCAAATCTGGAGAAAAACCAGATGAATATCGCCTCGTTACAGACTACTGGATAAAAAGACTAGAGGGGCGCGAGTATGATGAAGTCCATGTTAAGTGTGGCTACCCAAAGGCTGGAGATATGTCCAGGATAGAGATTCGCCCTTGGCGTGGCTTCTCAAGGAGTGTTATAACGCACCCGCACTTTGGAGATTGTCCGGTTGAAGTATTCGCTATCCATGTGAATTGAATGGTGTATGACAACTGTGCTTGGTAGGAAAATCAGGTATCAAAAGAAATTGGGTTATTAAAAATTAGGGGCCATCGGCCCCTTAATTGTTTTAGTCTGTGAACATTGAACAATCGAGGTGGGATAGTGCTTGTTCGTAGCTGTCTTTGTTGTTCGTCTTACGTAGTTCCACCAGCTCAACAATCACTGGACTTAAAGCCAGAGATTGAGGCTCCCAGACGCGCTTGCATTTGACCGCCATGTTGGCATTTACGTCTGTAACAACGTAGAGAAACTCAGGCGCTTCTTTCAATGTCCCCAGGCCCTTTGCCATATCCACAGCCTCAGAGTTCTTATAGCTTCGAGTAAAGCTCAGCTCGTCTTGGGGAATGTAGCTGGCAGTCGCCGCAGCCAAACCTGACACCATGCCTTTACCTGCGCTTTTTGCAATGGCCGAGCTGGTAGCTAAAGTTGGCATTACGGCCTGCCCCATTTGGCTGGCGGATGCCGCCGCCAAGCCTGAGGCGATGTTCTTCCCTGCATCTTCGGCAGTGGCTGAGCTGGTGGTGAGCATCGCAGTTAAAATGATTGTTCCAAACATACTTAATTCCTCTATCAATCCATAAAGTCCGACTTTTTGAAGGGCATAGTGCCTTTGCAATCGGGATAGGCGGTGCAGCCCCAGAACTTAGAAGCTCGCTTCTTGCCGGGCGCTTTTCCTTTCCTGAGACGCATCGGGCTACCGCAATCTGGGCAGTCTGGACAATCCTCAGCCGCGATACGCTTCTCGGGTTTCCCTCGGTTGTCTGGGAACGTCTTCTTGCAAGCCTCGTTCTGGCAGCCCCAGAAAAATCCGTTCTTCCCTTTGATCCGGTGCATCTCTCCACCGCAGTTGAAGCATTCGTGTGAAGGCGGCTTAGCGCCCTCGAAGGCTTTAGCCATCGCGCCACCTTCTTTGGTCAGAACCGGTGCGGGCACTTTGAGCTGCTCAACCATTTGGCAGATCCAGGTGGAAATCTGCTTCATGAAGACAGACATATTCCCGGAGCCGGAGGCGACTTTCTCAAGCTCCTGCTCCCAAGCCGCAGTCATGCCGGGTGATTTGATGGCTGGTGGAAGCACTGCGATAAGCGCATGAGCCTTATCAGTTGCAAGCAGTACCTTTTTCTGACGTTTGAAGTAGCCTTTATCAACAGCGCCCTGGATGATGCTTGCGCGTGTTGCTGGAGTGCCTAAACCGGCTGTGTCTTTGAGAATTTGCTTGAACTTCTCCTCAGTCACGAACCGGGCAATGTTCTCCATCGCGGCAAGCAATGTGGCTTCGGTGAAGTGCGGTGCTGGCCGCGTCATTTTGTTTGCCAGCTCGGCACCATTAAGCAAAGCGGGTTCGCCCTGGCTAACCCTGGGGAGCTTCTCTTGTTCAACCGGCGCGTCGGTGTCTTCCCCCTCGTCCTTGGGACTGCTTTCACTATCAGAAGCAAACAAAACCTTCCAGCCTTGTTTGGCAGGTGTCTTACCAGAGGCCGCAAAGAGGTGACGCCCACACTGCACCTCGATGGAGGTTTTGGTGAACTCGAACTCGCTGTAGAACTGCGCGATGTAGAAACGACGGATGGCGTCGTAAAGATTGAACTCGATCTCAGACATGGCACTGATGTCTGTTCTGGCCGGTGTTGGAATGATCGCGTGGTGCGCGGTCACTTTGGCGTCATTGAATACCCTGGCCTTGCGATGAGGATCTGCGCCAGCCACCAGCCCAGAGACGTTCTGATCGGACAAAATGAGCGCCTGGAGAATGTCCGGAATGTCTTCCTTTTGGCTCTCGGGTAGATAACGACTATCAGTACGAGGGTAGGTGGTCGCTTTGTGCGTCTCGTACAGAGCTTGAGCTGCATCCAGTACCTGCTGAGCGGTGTATCCCCATCGTTTGCTTGCGTATTGTTGCAGCGACGTTAGATCGAAGGGGAGGGGGGCTGACTCTTTACCTGGTTTGGTTTCTGCTTTGCTGATAACAGCATTGGCACCATTGACCTGGGAGGCTACCTGCTCGGCATAGGCCTTATTGACGCACCGGCCTTGCTCGTCACTGCACTCTTCTGGTGGTATCCATTGGGCGGCAAACTGTCCATTCTGTACGGACACGTTCACACCCAGAGTCCAGTATGGTGAGGGGGTGAAACCGGCGATCTCTCGGTCCCGTTGACAAACAAGAGCGACGGTTGGGGTGATAACCCTGCCAACGTGAAGAGTGTGGTTGAAGCCGACATCTCGGGCCAGCACTGTGTAGAGGCGGCTCACGTTCATGCCTACCAACCAGTCAGCGCGTTGCCGTGCCAATGCGGCGTAGTAGAGTGAGACCGTATCCTTGCCATCCTTTACGTTGTTCAGCGCTTTCTTGATGCTTGACTCATCGAGAGCCGTCAAACAAACCCGGCGAATAGGGCCAGAGTAGCGGAATCGATCCAGAAGCGAACGGGCGATAGCCTCACCTTCTCGGTCGTAGTCCGTTGAGATGTAGATGGTGCTCGCCTTTTTGACCAGTCCCTCAACAATTTTGTACTGTTTGAACGCACTCTTGCGAACGTTGTACCGCCATGACTCTGGTGCAATAGGGAGGGTCTCCAGTGACCATGACTTGTAGCGTTCGTCATAATCGTCTGGCATATACAATTCCAGCAGGTGGCCGAACGCCCACGTAATAACGCGGTTTCCTCCATCATGGAGAAATCCATCACCTCGTTGGGAGGCCTTCATTACGCCAGCCAAATCTTTGGCCTGAGAAGGCTTCTCGCAGATATAAAGGTCCATTAAGCAGCTCCTCTCATCTTTGATTCCAGATTCGCCAGCTCAGCCCAGCTTTGGGCCAGACCTTTGACTTCGGGGTAGTCTCTGGAGAGGTTTTCGAGGACTCCAGAAATGACATAGGCCGCTTCGCGGGAATTACCCCTCGAACCGGCCTCCTGGAGCATGATTGATAAAGCGTCGAAGAGCTCAGCCTTACGGCTTGGCTCTGTCTGGTTTCTTATTTCAGAGCTTTGCATGGGTTCACCACTGAATAGGGACGCACGGACTCGCGCACAATGCGGCGATCTGCGTCAGTTACAGCCTGGCTGGTGCAAAAGTGCGTCCAGGCATTCAGATAATCTTGATAGGTGTGGGTAGGTGGTATGCAGCCGGTTACAACATCCTTGGGGATGTTTGTAGTCCCCTCGGCTTCCACAAAGCGCCAATCGTGCTCGTCCATACCTTTGCCGCCATCGCAATAGCGTTCCCAGCGTGACAACTCGTACAGCGAGTAGCCTTTGCCTTTATTCATGGACTTGAAGGTATTGATGGCTTCGTTCACATCCCCGTGCTGCTTGATCCCTGCTGGAGTTTTATCTGAACCAGCGGAGTCATCTTTGACCTTGTTCATCGTTGCGCTGACATTACCGTCGCCCAGCACATGGATATAACCAGGTTGACGTAATGCAGCACCACCGCGCCCCATGTTGTCCCATGCCATCGACAGTTCCCGGCTAACTCGGGCAGGTTTGTCATTTTCGGCAGGGGCAGTCTGGGGCTGAGGCTTTTGCTCGGGGGCGTTAGAGGCACACCCGGCCAGAATTGCCACTCCCAGAATTGCTATCAGTTGTCTCATCGTGTCGTTCCTCATCAAAAATTGTCGATGAGCCCATTCTAAAAGGGGGGGGATGGAAAGCTGGTTTCTCAAACTGCCCAAATTGGACAGATAGGCGTGTGTGCGATCTAAAGGTGTTTTGAGAGCATGTAGCGACGAGAAATACGATAGGAATATGGTCAACCTACATGCTGAAAGCCCTTAACAAGTTATTTGGTGGGCGAAGTGGAGTGATCGAGACCGCGCCGAGCGCCAGAGTGTTGCCGCTTAAAGACGTGGAAGATGAAGAAATCCCTCGATACCCACCTTTTGCCAAGGGCCTGCCAGTGGCCCCACTAGACAAGATACTGGCAACCCAAGCTGAACTGATTGAGAAAGTGCGGAACTCTCTCGGTTTCACTGTGGACGACTTCAACCGGCTTGTTTTGCCGGTGATCCAGCGGTATGCCGCGTTTGTTCACCTGTTGCCAGCTTCCGAATCACACCACCACCGTGGCGCTGGTGGTCTGTTCCGACATGGGCTTGAAGTGGCCTTCTGGGCAGCTCAGGCATCTGAGTCAGTTATCTTTTCCATCGAGGGGACGCCTCGGGAACGCCGTGACAATGAGCCGCGTTGGAGACTGGCGAGCTGTTTCTCTGGGCTGCTGCATGATGTGGGTAAACCGCTCTCGGATGTGTCCATTACGGACAAAGACGGGTCAATCACATGGAACCCGTATTCGGAGTCACTTCATGACTGGGCACACCGTCACGAAATCGACCGTTACTTTATCCGGTGGCGCGACAAGCGACACAAAAGACATGAGCAATTCTCGCTGCTGGCGGTGGATCGAATTATTCCGGCTGAGACTCGGGAGTTTCTGTCCAAGTCTGGCCCGTCCATCATGGAAGCGATGCTGGAAGCTATCTCAGGAACCAGCGTCAATCAGCCTGTGACCAAGCTGATGCTTCGCGCTGACCAAGAGAGCGTCTCACGGGACCTTCGCCAGAGTCGTCTCGATGTGGACGAGTTCTCCTATGGTGTGCCCGTCGAGCGTTACGTGTTCGATGCCATCCGCCGCCTGGTTAAAACCGGAAAATGGAAGGTCAATGAGCCAGGCGCGAAAGTCTGGCACCTCAACCAAGGTGTATTCATTGCCTGGAAACAGCTTGGGGACCTTTATGACTTGATCAGCCACGACAAGATCCCCGGTATCCCACGAGACCCTGACACACTGGCCGACATTCTCATCGAACGTGGTTTTGCTGTACCAAACACGGTGCAGGAGAAGGGTGAACGTGCGTACTACCGCTACTGGGAAGTTTTGCCTGAGATGCTCCAGGAGGCGGCGGGTTCGGTGAAGATCTTGATGCTCCGACTCGAATCAAACGACCTGGTGTTTACGACTGAGCCTCCTGCGGCTGTTGCTGCGGAAGTTGTTGGTGATGTTGAGGACGCTGAGATTGAGTTCGTTGATCCTGAGGAAGCCGATGACGGTGACGACCAAGAGGAAGGTGAAGCAGCTCTGAACGATGACATGTTGGCCGCAGAGCAGGAAGCAGAGAAAGCTCTAGCTGGCCTTGGCTTTGGTGATGCGATGGAGATGCTGAAAAGCACCTCCGATGCTGTCGAGGAGAAGCCAGAGCAAAAAGATGCGGGACCAACGGAATCATCTAAGCCTGACGCTGGCAAGAAGGGTAAGCCGCAGAGCAAACCGGGCAAAGCAAAACCGAAGAGTGATACGGAGAAACAACCCCATAAACCAGAGGCAAAAGAGGATCTGTCCCCTCAGGACATTGCCAAAAACGCACCACCTTTGGCAAACGACAATCCGTTACAAGCACTCAAGGATGTTGGGGGTGGACTGGGGGACATCGACTTCCCGTTTGACGCATTCAACGCATCGGCAGAGACAACCAGCACTGACGCAACAAACTCAGAAATCCCAGATGTGGCAATGCCCGGAAAGCAAGAGGAGCAGCCAAAACAGGACTTCGTTCCACAAGAACAAAACTCCCTGCAGGGCGATGACTTTCCAATGTTCGGTGGTTCTGATGAACCGCCATCATGGGCGATTGAGCCGCTCCCTATGCTGACTGACGCACCAGAACAACCAACGCACACGCCAGAAATGCCGCATACGGACAACGTTAATCAGCATGAGAAGGACGCAAAGACCTTGCTCGTTGAGATGTTGTCTGGATACGGGGAAGCATCGGCGTTGCTTGAACAAGCGATCATGCCTGTTTTGGAAGGTAAAACGACGCTGGGCGAAGTCCTATGCCTGATGAAGGGGCAAGCCGTCATTTTGTACCCGGATGGCGCTCGGTCGCTGGGTGCGCCGTCAGAGGTTCTCTCGAAGCTGTCCCACGCCAACGCGATTGTTCCGGACCCGATTATGCCAGGTCGCAAAGTTCGTGATTTCAGCGGAGTGAAGGCAATTGTACTGGCGGAGCAGCTTTCAGATGCAGTCGTGGCGGCCATTAAGGATGCCGAGGCGTCAATGGGTGGATACCAGGATGCCTTTGAGCTCGTCTCTCCCCCTGGCTTGGATGCAAGCAAAAATAAGTCTGCACCGAAACAACAAAGCCGAAAAAAGGCGCAGCAGCAGAAGCCTGAGGTTAATGCCGGTAAAGCCTCGCCTGAACAAAAGGCGAAAGGTAAGGACTCCCAGCCACAGCCGAAGGAGAAGAAGGTCGATGTTACTTCTCCGGTTGAAGAGCAACAGCGCAAGCCGGTCCAAGAAAAACAGAACGTGGCTCGCCTTCCTAAGCGGGAGGCTCAACCGGTGGCTCCTGAGCCCAAAGTTGAGCGTGAGAAGGAATTGGGACACGTCGAGGTGCGAGAAAGGGAAGATCCAGAGGTTAGGGAGTTTGAGCCGCCTAAGGCGAAAACAAACCCGAAAGACATCAACGCGGAAGATTTCTTGCCGTCTGGTGTTACGCCTCAGAAAGCACTCCAGATGCTCAAGGACATGATCCAAAAACGCTCGGGCCGATGGCTCGTGACACCTGTCCTGGAAGAGGATGGCTGCTTAGTAACCAGTGACAAAGCCTTCGACATGATTGCCGGTGAAAACATCGGCATCAGCAAACACATCCTCTGCGGGATGCTGAGCCGGGCACAGAGACGCCCTTTGCTCAAGAAACGTCAGGGAAAATTGTATTTAGAGGTAAATGAAACATGACAATGAGTTATGACCCGCTCGCCTACGAGATGCCGTGGCGGCCCAACTATGAAAAAAATGCTGTAGCAGGCTGGCTTGCCGCCTCCGGCGCGGCTTTGGCCGTAGAGCAAGTCAGCACGATGCCGCCGGAGCCATTCTATTGGATGACGGGGATCTGTGGCGTGATGGCGATGGCTCGTTTGCCCAAGGCTATCAAACTTCACCTGCTCCAAAAGCATTTGAAGGGGCGTGATCTGGAGTTTATTTCCATTGCGGAGCTCCAAAAGTACATCAAGGACACGCCGGACGATATGTGGCTTGGTAGTGGGTTCCTGTGGGAAAACCGCCATGCCCAGCGCGTGTTTGAGATCCTGAAACGCGACTGGACTTCCATCGTAGGGAGAGAGTCCACGGTCAAAAAGGTTGTCCGGAAGATACAGGGTAAGAAAAAGGAGCTGCCAATCGGCCAGCCCTGGATTCACGGGGTAGAGCCCAAAGAAGAGAAGCTGATGCAGCCACTCAAGCACACTGAGGGGCATTCGCTGATCGTTGGGACCACCGGCTCGGGCAAGACCCGTATGTTCGACATCCTGATTTCACAGGCCATTCTGCGTGGGGAAGCCGTGATCATCATAGACCCGAAAGGGGATAAGGAGATGCGGGACAATGCCCGACGTGCCTGTGAAGCTATGGGGCAGCCGGAAAGATTCGTCTCATTTCATCCAGCATTCCCGGAAGAGTCGGTGCGTATCGACCCTCTGCGTAACTTCACCCGCGTGACTGAAATCGCAAGTCGTTTGGCAGCGTTGATCCCGTCCGAAGCAGGGGCCGACCCGTTCAAATCATTTGGATGGCAGGCACTGAACAACATCGCTCAGGGCTTGGTCATCACTCATGATCGTCCCAACCTGACAAAGCTCCGCCGATTCCTTGAAGGTGGCGCTGCTGGCTTGGTCATCAAGGCCGTTCAGGCTTACTCAGAGCGAGTTATGCCCGACTGGGAGGCAGAAGCAGCGGCTTACTTGGAAAAAGCCAAAAACGGTTCGCGTGAGAAGATCGCTTTCGCGTTGATGAAGTTCTACTACGACATCATCCAACCTGAGCACCCGAACTCTGACCTGGAAGGCTTGCTGTCGATGTTCCAGCACGACCAAACCCACTTCTCCAAGATGGTGGCGAACCTCCTGCCGATCATGAATATGCTGACGTCCGGGGAGCTAGGCCCTCTGCTGTCTCCAGACTCATCTGATCTGAGCGACGAACGCCAGATCACCGATTCCGCAAAAATCATCAACAACGCTCAAGTTGCTTATCTGGGGCTCGACTCCCTGACCGACAACATGGTTGGTAGTGCTATGGGGTCCATCTTCCTGTCAGACCTGACAGCGGTTGCCGGTGACAGATACAACTACGGCGTCAACAACAGACCCGTAAATATCTTTGTTGATGAGGCTGCCGAGGTGATCAACGACCCGTTCATCCAGCTCCTGAACAAAGGTCGCGGTGCGAAACTTCGTCTTTTCGTTGCAACTCAGACTTTTGCTGACTTCGCAGCTCGACTGGGTAGCAAAGACAAAGCGCTCCAGGTGTTGGGGAACATCAACAACACGTTTGCTCTGCGTATCGTCGATGGTGAAACCCAGGAGTATATCGCGGATAACCTGCCGAAGACCCGGCTCAAGTACGTCATGCGGACTCAAGGCCAGAACTCGGATGGCAAGGAGCCCATTATGCACGGAGGCAACCAAGGCGAGCGTTTGATGGAGGAGGAAGCTGATCTGTTCCCAGCCCAGTTATTGGGAATGCTTCCGAACCTGGAATACATAGCCAAAATTTCAGGCGGAACAATCGTAAAAGGCCGTCTGCCCATATTGACCCAGTAAGAGCAGAGCTATGTGTGACAAGAAGTATAGAGATTACGAGGTAGCCATCATGGTCGATGTGAACCCTTTCGACAGGGTTATGAATGAATTGAAAAGTCGTGGCCGCAAGAACGCTCACATCCTGAGCATCCTCCAATTCGACTGGCCTGCATCGGAGGCCATCATCGAGAAGCTGAGCTGCTACATCACAGACGGGATTAAGGCTAATCAGGAGCCTGTGATTTACCCGATCATTGAAGAAGCTCTGCATCGCTACAGCCAGCTCGTGTTTCATGAGCAGAGAGAGAAATATGAAGACCCGGCCAGAATTGGGGCATTTCTGGAAACCCTGATCACCGAAACCTGCCGGGCGTTGGAAGTGCAAATTGTCGATAGTGGCGGTGATTCATGGTCTGTCGATTCAGGAGAGTCGTTCTCACTGTGGCTTTCTTCCCATCCAGGAGAACTATCCATTAACCCGCAGCCCCATGAGGATGAGACCTCTTTGCGTGGCTTGCTGTATGAGCTCATCACCTGTGAGAGCGTGAAAACTGTTTTAAGGAGAACCGACTATGAAGAAGCCGTGGTTGCTGGTCGCATGGCTGCTGGTTATTGAGTTGCTGGCAATATTGCTGCTGATCCCTGGCGACTGGACAGACAGAGCCATCAAAAGGGAATCCGTGCTGGTGGAACAGAGTCTTGGTGTCGAAGCAAGAGACTGGATACAGAACAAAGCATCTACCTGGTTCAGGTCGAGCGTTATTGATTCAGGCTTCTATGAGGGGATGTACCAAACGCTGATCCCATCAGAAGAGGAGCGCCAGAAGTCCAAGGGGATGCAGGATATGGGCAAGGGCTGGTTTGTGTGGGTCAAAGGCCGCATGGAAGCCTTTGTCAACGTCATTTACCAGTTCTACACACGGTTGGCGCTGTTAGCCGCGTGGGCTCCCTATATGCTGATCCTGTTCGTACCTGCGGTATATGACGGGATGATGACATGGCGAATTAAGCGGACCAACTTCGATTATGCGAGTCCGGTTCTCCATCGTTATAGCGTTCGCGGAACGATGTACCTGATGGCCGGATTGTTCATCGCGTTCTTCATCCCCATAGCGCTCGATCCGGTTGTCATCCCGATGACAATGATGACGTGCTGTGTCCTGGTTGGCCTGACGTTCGGCAACCTCCAGAAACGGGTATAGGGAGGGAGGATGAGCTACTCCGTTATAAATCAAGATGGGGTGCATCTGTGCGACATCCCATTGAACGTCTACCAGGTGATACGTCGCCAATCCTTGTCTGCGTTGTGGCTTTACTGGGCGCAGAGCTTGAATTTGGTGAAGGTGCTCATTGCTTGCGTCGGAAAGATGATCTTTGTGATGCCGGTAATGTGGTTCTGGGTGCTGGTGGTGTGCCGCTTGGTTGAACCAGAACGTATCTCAGACGTGCCAGGACTTATCTCTCCGGACGTGATCGGGTGGGCCGCTGGTGCGGCCATCACCCTCATTATCTATTCCGTTTTTACACGCCCAGCTTTGTACGGATACCACAACTTTTTCAAGCAGCATATTTGCTCAAGAGTAAAGCAAGTAACGCCGGAACTCAGAACAGTCACTGGGCCACTGTTCTTTTACCGAAACGAAATTGGAACGATATAGAGAGGAACCATGAAAGTAACCAATAAACTCAAACTGCTGGCACTGGGGCTGTGTATGGCCGGTACTGCCATCGCGGCTCCTGATGTGCTCAATGACGACGCAAAGCTCAAGAACCTTGAGAAGGTGTGTCCCGACTGTAAGATGGTGGCAAAAGATGTACTCAATCTGCGGGTTGAAAACTGCCAGCTCAAAGACACTTCCAGTGCAATGATGATTGGCACCATGCAAAATGACCCTATGTTTTCGTTTATGCTGGCAGTACACACAGCGGCAGGCTCGGAGGCATACAAAACGGTAGTTGGTGCCGCTGGCAACCATGTTGACTGTGAAAACCCGTTGAACTGGATCAAGCTGACCCAGCAAGCGATTAAAGGAGGCAAAGTCTAATGCGTAAGAGAGATTTCTTTTTTGGAGAGGTGTATGAGGGGGGTGCAGGAGCCACTCTACGACTGAGTGATATGGAACCATTGGCAAGAAAAGTGTCGGCAGAGTTCTTCACTGCACAACTGAACCGTATGCTGAAAGAGCATGACGGTCAGTTGACGCTCAGCGATGGAACGTCGTACCCCAGCTTTTGGAGCTTCATCGACAAGGTTGTTCCAGAGCAGGTTGGTTTCGTGGAGATCTACGCTCGGCAGGATGTTAACGATAATGTTGAAGCGACACTGGCGTGTGACATCGTTTTGGTAAATGGTGTGATCACCGTTAAACCTCACTGGTGTGCTTACAAAGACATCAGGGCTGACGAAGTGATTTCCACCTTACTGGTGCCTTTGCATTTGAAGGCTCTCCAGGGTAAGGCTTACATTCGCTGGGATGATGGTGAAACCGAACCTCTGTTACAAAACGACGACTATCAGGCTGAACTTGAAAATGTGTTTAGTGTTTCCAAGTACCCATCAGCCATGAGCTGGGGCGATACAGCAGACCAGAAGGTTAAGCAGTACAAGATGGACCTTGAGTGCGCCACAGATGTTGGTTGTCGAGGTGTCTCATCAGAGCAAGCATGGGATGCTTATCGAGAACTCCGTTACAATAGAACAGTGTGAAACAAGCGGCCATTGGCCGCTTTGAACTTTCACATGTGAAAGTTTTTCGCCTCCCGCTCTTATCATCTCCTCGAATAAACCTCCATAAAGTGCCCAAAATGGGCCGTAACAGCACTGTTCCTAGATTGATCAATTAAGAGACGATTACTCCGTGATGACGACAAGTTATTTGGAGGGTCTATGTCCGCACAAGCTCACGTCAGAGAAAGCGAAAGCTCATCTGGTTCATTCATCTCCTGGCAGTTCCTTGTCTGGCAGGTGATGTTCGTTATAGGTGTTGTTGCAGGGATGAACCTGGAACACGCATTCAATTTTCTAGGTTAATGGGAGGAAGTGTGAACCTTAATAAACAATTTTTCTGGTTTTTGATGAACGCGGTGCTGATGTGCATCTTCATCGTTCCAGTGGCCGTCGCGTTTTGGCTGTCTGCTTTTGCGGCAGGTTTTGACTGGAGTCAGTGGGTTAAGTTGGCTGCTGATACGGCCAACAGAGCTGCAAGTGACCCGGCCAAGGCTCTGGGCACGGTTCAGACCTACTGGGGCATTCTCAGCTTCTTCCTGCTGGCGGCGTACAGTCTGATGTTCAAGTTTAAAGCCAATGCTAACAAGGAAGTGAAAACTCTGGGGGTGGCCCGACCAGCCAATGAAGTTAGCGTTGCGGCTTCGGAAAAACATTCGGAAGCGGTTCCTCAAAATCAATAACCGATCCAGTAAACGCAAAAAAGGCGGCTTAGGCCGCCTTTTTTTATTTGTCGCTGGAAGTGCCCGAAAAGGGCGCGAAGCCGTGGCAGAAAATCAGTGACCCTGAATGAGAATACAGGCCACTAGGAAAAGAAGAGGGTTGCTATGAAGCCTGTAAAGATACCGCGCCGGGTCGATGAGCCCCCGCATCTGCTGTTGTGGAGCGCAGATGAGTTGGCCCCGATGCTTTTGGGGCTAACGATAGGGGTCATCATCGGTAAGGCCCTGATCTGCTTTCTGGGGGGGTTACTTGTAACCAACCTTTATCGCCGATTCAGGGATAACCATCCGGATGGATACCTGCTCCACATGATCTACTGGGCCGGGTTCATCATGACCAAGGCCAAATCTCTCAAGAATCCGTTTGTCCGGAGGTATTTGCCTTGAACCTGAAAAAGTATCTCAAGACCTGGGAAGGGACCCAAACAGAAAATAAGTGGGGACGAATCTTCCAGGGTGGTCTTATTGCTATCGTTTTCCTGCTGGTGGTCCAAGTATTCAGCAAGGAAACCATCGTCACTATCCAGCCTTTCACGCTCACGGAAGAAGCCTGGGTGACGAAAAATAACGCCTCTCAGTCCTATAAAGAGGCTTGGGGTTTCGCTTTTGCTCAGCTCCTTGGCAATGTGACGCCAGGAACCGTTGACTTTGTGAAAGAACGGATCACCCCGCTTCTCTCCCCGAGCATCTATCAGGACGTGATTGATGCCATCGAAATTCAAGCTCAACAGATCAAGAACGACCGCGTAACCATGCGGTTTGAGCCGCGTTTTGTTGAGTACGAGCCCAAGAGCGACAAGGTGTTTGTCTACGGATATTCCTACGTCAAAGGGGCTTCTTCTAACGAAGAGCGTAGCGAACGCTCCTACGAGTTCGCCATCAAGATTTCAAACTACGCGCCCGTGCTGGACTACATCGACACCTATGTAGGAAAGCCACGCACCAAAACTGTTTTGGAGCAACTCCAGCGCAAAGAAGAAAACCGGAGAAAGCATGAAGAACAACGCTAAACTTTCGCTCCTGGCGCTGTCCTTGGCGCTTGGAACTTCAATGGCCTATGCCTCGGATGACATTCCTGTTGTCCCGGCCAGTGTTATGAAAAAGGATGTTCCTGCCCCTGTGACGTCAGGACAAAGCTCCCATGAGGTTGTGGGCAGCATGAATGAAAACCCCTTACTGACGATGAAGCCGGGGGTTAACCAGATCATCCCGATAGCCGTTGGTCATCCGAACCGAATCGTCACGCCTTTCAGCAATCCTGAGATCGTTTCAACATCTCTGACCGGGGCGACGGATAACGGCCAGTGTGGTGAGGTCTGCATCAAAGAGAATGTGGTCTATGTCGCCACGGATAAGCAGTATCCGGTGACTATGTTCATTACTGAAAAAGGCTCGGAAGCCCAAGCTCTCAGCCTGACGATGGTTCCCCGTCGTATTCCGCCCAGAGAAGTCTTTCTCAAGCTCGATGGTGGTGTAGGTATCACTGGTGCTTTTGCCAATACCAAGGCTGAGACCTGGGAACAGAGCCAGCCTTATGTCGAAACCATCCGGTCAGTATTCCGAAAGATTGCTCTTGGTGAAGTCCCTCAAGGTTACACGTTGAACCGCATCCCTGCTGGTGCTGCGGTGCCGAGCTGCGCTCATCCTGGGGTAAAGGTGGATTTTAGCAAGGGGCAATACATGATGGGCCACCACCTTAACGTGTTCATCGGTGTCGCCCTGAACGTCTCTGATCAGCCTATTGAGTTCAAAGAGGCGTTGTGTGGGAGCTGGGATGTGGCTGCGGTGACTACGTGGCCGCTTAACGTGCTTGAGCCCGGCCAGAAGACGGAGATCTATGTGGCGAAGAAGCAGAAGCGTGGTCTCGCACCAACGTCTAAGCGTCCATCGCTGCTGGGAGGTGCCCAATGATTAAGCGATTTTGGACACAGTTAGACCCCAACAAGAAGCGTTGGGTGTCTATCGCTGGCGGCGTCTTCGTTCTTTTTGCGGTCGTGACAATGTTCTCTGGTGAACCCAAGAAAGAAGAGAAGCGCGGTCGCCAAGAAACCATCAAGCACGTTCTCACAGACAAAAACACCCGTGAGATCGGGATAGATTCGTTGTCTGCCGATGTGAAGATGGTGTCTCGTGAAAACTCCGACCTGAAAAAGGAGCTGGAACGAGTCAAGAAAGAGCTGGAGGAAACCAAAACCACTGCCGGGAAATCCAGTGATGTTGGCCGTGAGATGACCCGCCTTCGTCAAGATTTGGACCGCCTGACCCAGAAGAACATGGAATTGGCTAAGAAAGTCGAAACCGGCGCTGCTGGTGGAAAAACATCCTCTTCATCAGAGGATGCCAGAGCCGATGTTAATGGTGCATCTGGTGGTGATGGTCAGTTCATGGAGAAAAAGCTCGACTACAAAGATCCAGCATCCTTTTTTCGGGACGCACCGCTTCCTGACTCGAAGGGTGGGGCTCCTGCAACTGGCAAGGGAGACGGTCGTGATGCAACTAAACCAGGCATCCAAATAGTGAGCTACTCGCAGAAAGCGCCAGAAGTTGAAGAGAAGGACAACAAGGATGATGAGTCTATCTACCTACCTTCTGGCTCCATCCTGACAGGGGTGCTCATCAACGGTATGGACGCACCAACATCTCAAGGTGCTCGTCGAGATCCGTTCCCTTCGACCCTCAGGATTCAGAAAGAGGCTATTTTGCCTAACCGCTTCCGTGCGGATGTTCGTGAGTGCTTCCTGATTGTTTCAGGCTATGGAGATCTCAGTTCAGAGCGAGCGTACCTGCGTGGCGAGACCTTCTCGTGCGTTCGGGATGATGGGGGGGTCATAGAAGCGAAGCTGGATTCCTATGCAGTGGGTGAAGACGGTAAGGCCGGTGTCCGTGGTCGCGTCGTATCGAAGCAGGGGCAAATCATCGCCAAGAGCTTGATGGCAGGCTTCCTTGGTGGCGTTTCCGAAGCCTTTGACGTCAATCCTGTGCCGGTCGTCAGCACTAACCCTGGCTCAAATACCCAGTACCAGTCTGTGTTCTCCGACCAGATGTTGCAGGGAGCAGCAGTGAAGGGGGCCAGTAAGGCGCTAGATCGCATCGCTCAGTTCTATATCGACATGGCCGAAGGCATCTTCCCCGTTATCGAGGTCGATGCTGGCCGTCAGGTAGACATCATCGTGACCAAAGGAACCAAGCTACAAATTCGTTCCACCGGGGGAACCAAGAAATGAAAAATTTGAACATTTTGACCAGAAAGGGCAGTTCCAGAGGCGAGGCTCAAAAGGAACAGGCAGTAAGATCCGCAAAGATGTTGGGGGTGGGTGCAGCGCTACTTATTTTGTCGGGCTGTTCGACGTTCAACATCGGCAAGGATGAGTATAGCTGTCCGGGAATGCCGAATGGTGTTCAGTGTATGTCAGCGCGAGACGTTTACGCCGCAACCAATGACGGAAATGTCCCGCGCCCAATGAAACCAGAGGAAGTCGAGGCCAAAGCGGAAGCGGATGGCGAAGGTTCCTCAAACGTTTCAGCGAACTCATCTAGCTCCGGAGACCCGGTGATTGACAACTATGTCGCACCGCGTCTTCCGGATCGCCCGATTCCAATTCGTACACCAGCACAGGTTATGCGGATTTGGGTAGCTCCCTGGGAGGACACCAATGGTGATCTCATCGTGACAGGGTATGTCTATACCGAAATCGAACCGCGCAGGTGGGTGATTGGGGATGGCACACCGCAAAGTGAGCCAGTTTTGAGACCGCTGCAAACGGTACAACACGAACCGAAGTCTGAAACAACCAAATAGGAGATGTTCTTGATGAACGCAAATCAGTTGGCGAATGCCTCAAGTAAAAACAACGCACTCTTCCTCTTCCTGGGGTTGATGGTGGTAGCCTTCCTGCTCGTGCCGGATCAGGCCCACGCTGGTACTGGTGGTACAGCGTTTGACGACGTATGGGTAACTCTCAAGGATTGGACCCAAGGTACTTTGGGTCGAATCGTTGCGGGTGCGATGATCCTGGTCGGTGTTGTTGGTGGTATCGCTCGCCAGAGCCTCATGGCTTTCGCTATGGGTATCGGTGGCGGTATGGGCCTGTACAACTCCCCGACCGTAGTGGAATCCATCATGTCTGCTACTCTGGAACATGCAGAGAAGGTCATCCCGGCTGTTGTGCAACTCAGCAATGGCCTGGGGGTGTAAAAGACACCTTGCCGTTAATCAACGGGTGATAGGGGCAGCCTAAAAGCTGCCCTTATTTTTTGGCAAAAAGTCCAGTCATAACAAATTCCAACTATTTCCTTATTTGCTCAAAAAGGGCACTTCCACAGCCCATGTTTATGCACTCCCTCCCGTAACCTCCAGCATTGGGTTCTTGTAACTCAAAACGAATGGAGAATGCGATGATCAATTTCAAGCCTAAAATTCCGGCGATGCTTGGGGCTCTGGCGGTTCTTACCGCTGGTGCTGCTCATGCAGAGCTGCTGGAATACACCTTTAAGGCTCCAGATGGTACGCAACGGTCTCTGACTCCGAATGCCAACTATGCCAACCCAACGGGCAATATCTCGTTTGCCTTGAGTGCCGGTATCGACCGAAAGGTAAAGATTTCGGTGATTCGGTCGGATGGAACAGTGGTTTCGACAGCGACCAGCCACCTTCTTGGGGCTACTGATCGCATCACAGTGGGTGGAAAATCCTACTATGGTGCGGAACTTCAACTACCGGCTCCTTCCGAGGGAGTCTACAAACTAAGGGCCGAAATACTGGCGTCAGACGGAAGTTCCGTTCAGACTGATGAATACCCGCTTCAAGTCGATACGACAGCGCCAAGTTTGGCAAACGTGACAGTAAAAGGGGAATGGAACCGGGCGCTTTCTGATGGAACGCTACTGCGAGGTCCTAACCGATTTTCAGGTATAGATGTGTCTGCATCTGATGCCGGTTCTTCGGTTTCCTCTATACAGGCGTATGCTGTAGATAGCAAAGGCAAGAGGAGTCCTGTTGTCTCGGTTAATTACGCCAACGGCCAAGGCCAGTTGTTGAACTGGAGCACTGTGTTCCCTAATGGGGAGGATCTATATACGCTTCATTTCGAGGCCCTGGATAAAGCAGGGAACAAAGGGTCAATAGCCTATCCTATTGCTTGGGATTCAGTAGGTGCAAAGTCTGGAGAGAATCCTGAGCCAGTAGCAGTGTATGACCCTAAGAACCCGCAGGCCTCAACTTTTAAGGTTAATGGTCAGGCCCTATCAGGTTTTGCGCCTTATCAGAACGGAATGACCATTTATTCCGATACCTACAGGGTGCTCTACCGGATACCCAAAACAAACTCCTATCCTTCTTCACCTTACGGTGCTCAAAGCGGTAACTGGTGTGATTATAAAAACTGTATTGAAGGCAATATCATTGCCGAAGACGGTACATATGATTATCGGCAGACGCAAGCTGATGTATTCCAGCAACATGGGACAAAAACTAAGTCGTTTATTATTTACGACTGGGTTATGAACTCTCTTGGTAATACATCCGTCAGTGTGAAAGCTGATCCATCGGTTAGCTTGGCTCCCATCGGTAAGTATGTTGAATATCTTAGGGATGATGGTCAGTGGGTCCGCGGTGAAACCATTAATATGAGCTCAGTTAACCATTATAAAAAACTGAGATTTCATGTTGAGCCGAGACCTTACGCTCAGGAGTTATGGGGATCTTGGTTGCCTACTACTAAAATTCCGGCAAATGCTTCTTATGCAGAAGTGGATACGGATATATCGTTCAGTGGGCGCTCATGTTCATGGCCTGGATATTGGTCTCGACCGGAAGGGAAGCCTGAACTTCCGTCTGATCGGATTGGGGCAACGTTCTGCTATGACCTTAACCCTCCTGAAATTGCTGGGTTAGAACGAAATGGGCGGATTTTTAAAGCTCATTTCCGTGAGCCTGATTCATTTGACGGTTGGGGTGTTAACCAGTGGGTTATTTCTAACAACTCAAGTGCGTCTGCGATAACCTCGACTGGCGAAGAACGTCCGTTGTCTCGTACTGAAGTTCTTCGTAGTAGCACAAATGATTGGTTTTTCACATTTTCTGCTGAGAATCTGTCAGAGGGCACATATACCGGCATATCTCTCGTAGCTAAAGATGCTTTCGGTAATGAGGTTAAGCAGGTATTCACTGGCTCCCAATATGCTATGAGCATAGATAATTCAGCGCCGACACTAACCGTATCGATCAGTGATGGAGCACCAATCCAGTCTTTGGATGATGTTGTAATCACCTTGACTGATACTGCCGACCCGAGTCCTAAGCTGACCTCTATTGCCCTCGTCGGAGGCCCAGCCGATGACAAGGTGCAGTTGTCTTGGCGTGAGGAGTCGAAAGGTCGATTCCGCCTTGAGTACCCGGTAATGTTCCCGTCTTTGAAGGAAGGGGAATCTTACACGCTGACTGTTTCCGGTGAGGACGCACAAGGCAACGCGGTTCAAAAGGCGGTTGGCTTCGAGTACAAACCGCGTCAGGTGATGCTGGCGGATGGGATGGATGGCAAGGTTATGGTCCCCGCTGTCACTCATGAATTTGTTCATGCAGATGGCAAGCGGATCATCGAGACCAAGCCGCTGACGCTCAGTGATGGTGCTGTCGTGACAGGTTCATACGACGTGTTTGCGACCCTCCGTTCTGATGCGAAAGTGCCGCTGGTGGTGAATGGGGTGCGTATCGAGCCGGGCCAGACAATGGGGATCATGAGCCAACATGATTTCGGTGCGTCAGGTGGTCGTTTGAGCATTCCGGTTAAACCGGCTGTTCCTGATGTGGTCGGCTCTTCCAGTCTTCTTGTCATGACCTCCGCGCCGAACTCACCCATCTTGGTTGTGGACATCAATACCTGGAAAGGGACGGCCAAGCTCTCGGCTGAATCATGGACAATTCGCCAGGTTATTGACCCGGTGAAAATCTATGCCCTGCCAGAGTCGGGTGTGCCTTGCCGGTTCACCACGAAAGAGGATGTGGCTATGGCCGCAGACCCAATTCGTGACCCGGTGTGTTTGCTCCAATGGGACAGAACTCCGGATGAGGCTGAACAAACTACGCAGGACAACAACGGGATGAAAGTTGCCGGGCTGGTGGGGCAGGCTGTGAGCATTGGTGAACAACCTGTCGAATACAGCCTGTACCTGTTCAGTGGTGACGGTTCCAAGGTAAAAGTTGGGTCTGGCTCTCAGAACCTGACGGTAACTACTGCCTATGGCTCTGTTGGTTACACCCCGATTGATGACATTGCTCAGGTGAATCGCGTCATTGAAGACTTTGATGTGAACTTCAAGCAGAGCAAAGGTCCTGATTGTTCAATCACTCTCAGTGCTGACCGTGCGAAAAACGAGGCCGCGAACAAAGCTGTTGGCAGTGCAAGCCGCACCTGTCTGTTCGAGTGGCAGCAGATCCCCGATGGACTGGTCCAAGACCCGTTATCGGAATCTCCTTCGTTGTCAGGTTCCCTGGCCGAGAACGGTGATCACCCTCTGGGGTGGCGGGTAAGTATTTTCACCCGTAACGGCACTCGGGTGACGTTGAACGACGAGACTTTCAATGTCGAAGCGGTTGACCCACCAGCTCCGACCGTTGAACTAGCCTCCGACTACAACTTCAAAGACAACATCTACTTGGTGCCGATGACAGGTAACTACCTGGGTGATGCCATTATCAACTCTGAACGAGCTGATCTGGATATTGCCATATCGCGCAACTCTGATGTTCTTGAGTCTGAGACCTTCACTCCGGGATGGGGTGCCACCAATAAGGTGTATCGCCGCATCAATACCGATGAGCGAGCGTTGTGGGAGGAGACCACCTACAAGGTGAACGCGGCCTACAACAAGGTGCCTGATGTGAAGACTGAGGTTGTCTACCGGGCTATCTCTGCACCTTCTGACAGTATCCGTCCTATCGTTGAAGTTAAAGGTGATACCGCGATTGACACCCAGGCATTGCCGGTTAGGGTTCTCATCCGTGATCAGTACAAACCTGATGGTGACTATGACGCTAACACGATGGGGGTGTGGAAAGTACGCCTGATCCAGCAAAAGGCCTACAACGAGACGGTTGCGCTCACTGATTATGCGGAAGCATCGAACGGTGAAGCTCAGTTCTCAGTAGACCTGTCTGGTGTGGATACTTCCTCCGTCCGTATCGCTGCTGAGGCTGTTCTGGAAAGCCCTGTTGAGGGTTACAACCGCACAGAGTTGTCTATCAGACCTGCCTTCTTGACAGTGCTTCGTGGTGGTGCCATCGGTGCTGGCGTGGAGGCTCGCAAGTTGTCTGGTGAAGCTCCGTTCACTGCTGTGTTCAAGCTATCTTTGGACGACCGTCAGGATCTCCGGGCTACCGGCCAGGTTGTGTGGGAAACCAGTAAGGACGACGGTAAAACCTGGGAGCAGTTCATCCCAGAAGATCGATACAAGTATCAGCTTGTGAAGACCTTCGACAAGGGGGAGTACCAGGTTCGGGCCAAGGTGGTGAACGTCAACTCAGGTGCGGAAAAGTACACCGAAGCGGTCAGTGTTGTCGCTTACGACAAACCTGATATTGCTGTTATCGGCCCGACCACGTTGTTTGTCGGAAGTGAAGGCAAGTACACAGCGAACCTGACGTTGAACGATGAGCCAATCTCCGGTGGCAATGCCATTGTTGAGTGGTCTACTGACGGTGGCAAAACCTACGCGCAGACAGGGGATAGCATCACGCTTTCGAGCGATGAAGAAACCCGATACCGCCTGTGGGCTCGTGTGCGCTCTGCCACTGCACCGGCTGATGACGGCTATGCCTATGAAGTTGCGAAAACGGCAGTTGACTTCCGAGCAGTGAAGGCCCCCCGTCCTTACGTGACAGGGCCGCGAGTCATTGAGACCGGTAAGAAGTATGTGTTCAAAGCCGAAACCAGCCTGCCTTACCGTGGGATGGACGTGAAGCTGAACGGGTTCTTCACGCTGCCTGATGGCTCAATTGTGCAGGGTGATACTGCTGAGTACGTGCCTTCGGACACTGACCTCAACCAGGCTACTGTAGAAACGAAGTACACCACCTGGATCGAAGGATACCGAGATCAGGGTGCAGAAGCCTCGCATAGCCTACGCTCCCGCGTGTGGCAGTATGTATGGCCGAGCTTCGGAATGCAGGTCAGGAAGAACGCTGACGTGGCTCCTGCGACGATCACCGCGTCAGTGCGGCCAATTGCCTTCAACGGCAAGCTGGAAGAACCGACCTACGAGTGGGAGTTGCCGGAAGGCGCAGTGATTCAGGATCAGCGGCAGGATATTGTCCGGTCCTTTGTGATCAATGAGCCGGGCGATTACAACATCAAGGTGACTGTCCGTGATGCTCGCGGCCATGAAACCGTGATCGAGCAACCGCTCAAGATCGGCCAGGCAGAGCCCTATGCTATCGACCTGCAATACTCTGGCTCGAACAAATACGAGCGTGAGCCTCTGGATGTGCTGTTGCGACCGTACATTTCTGGCGGCCACCCACGCGACCGTATTTCGACTCGCGTCTACTCGGTAGATGGTACGCCGTTGGAAAGCAGCGGTTACTACGGCAGAGCAACTCTGGGCGCTGGTGAGCACAGCATCAAGCTGAAAATAACCTCAGAAATGGGGCATGAAGCTGAGGGCGAGGTGAACATCAATGTGGCAGAGAACAAGTTGCCTGCATGTAGCCTGAGCTCACGAGAGACCGTTGGGTCGTGGATCGTTTATGCGAACTGCGAAGATACCGATGGCCGCATGAAGTCCTACGAATGGACCATTGCCGGTGAGTTGCAGAGCATCAGCTCTGATCGAGTGACTATCAGCAAGGGCACCTATGAAACGATGCCGACCATCTCTCTGGTTGGGGTCGATGACTCTGGTGGCAAATCCGAAGCTGTTACCATGAACTAAGGTTCATTCCTCTCAAAGCCCGGTTCAGACCGGGCTTTTTTTTGTATCGCGCTGGAATTGTCCAAATTGGGCTATTACAGAGGCGAGTCTATTTCCCTCCCCCGGATACACTGCCCAGCATCCAGTAATCCAATCTTAGGGGATAGACATGCGGACAAAATTACTCGGGGCGCTGATGGTGTTCGGGATTATTACCGGCACGGCTCATGCGTCATCGAAATTGGAAATCACCGATCCCAGAGCGGCGAAGATAGAGGACATCGTAGAGCTACCCATCAAAGGGGTTCGAGCCGTCCAAAGTGATGGGCAGATCATGTTCCTCTCTGAAAACGGGCGATTTGTTATTTCAGGACAAATCTACGACCTGTGGAGCAAGAAGCCCCTCAACACGATGTCCCAAATGAGGGATGTAGCGGAGCGTATCCACTTCAAGAGCATGGGCATGGATGTGGACACGCTGAACACCGTTTCGATGGGGCGTGGTGACAAAGAGGTGGTGGTCTTTGTCGATCCTAGATGCGCGGTTTGCCATCAGCTCATGGGTGATGCCAAATCGCTGGTGGATGATTACACCTTTAAATTTATCGTGATTCCTGCTCTGGGTGCTGAGTCCAACCGCTTGGCAAAGAACTTGTACTGCGCGAAAGACAAAACCCACGCGCTCGATGCGCTGATGAACAACACCTTGGGTTCCCTTCCTTCAAAAGAAACCTGCGACCCCGGCCAATACGATCAAACGCTGCTGACAGCTCATTTCATTGGGATTGAGGGCGTTCCGTTCGTGGTTGCTCCGGATGGTCGTGTCAGCAAAGGACGTCCGAAGAACCTGAAATCATGGTTGGAGAGTGTTGAATGATCGTAACCATCAAAAAGAAACTCGAAGAAACGTTGATCCCGGAGCACTTGCGAGCTGCCGGGATTATTCCTGTCCTGGCCTATGACGAAGACGATCATGTCTTCCTTATGGATGACCACAGTGCAGGCTTTGGTTTCATGTGTGAGCCCCTGTGTGGTGCCGATGAAAAAGTTCAGGAGCGAATGAACGGTTTCCTGAATCAGGAGTTCCCGTCGAAGACTACGCTCCAGTTTGTTCTGTTCCGCTCCCCGGACATCAATCAGGAGATGTACCGGATGATGGGGTTGCGTGATGGCTTCCGTCACGAGCTGCTGACATCTGTCATCAAGGAACGGATTAACTTCCTCCAGCACCACACGACAGAACGCATATTTGCCAAGACCAACAAAGGTATCTACGACAATGGCTTGATCCAAGACCTCAAGCTGTTCGTTACGTGCAAAGTCCCCATCAAGAACAATAACCCGACTGAAAGCGAACTCCAGCAGCTCGCACAGCTTCGCACGAAGGTCGAATCATCGCTTCAAACCGTTGGTCTGCGTCCCCGCACAATGACGGCGGTGAACTACATCCGGATCATGAGCACCATCCTGAATTGGGGGCCGGATGCTTCATGGCGACATGACTCTGTGGATTGGGAGATGGATAAGCCCATCTGCGAGCAAATCTTCGATTACGGCACTGATGTGGAAGTCAGCAAGAACGGCATCAGGCTGGGGGACTACCACGCGAAAGTCATGTCAGCGAAAAAGCTGCCTGACGTTTTCTACTTTGGTGATGCGTTGACCTATGCCGGGGATCTCAGCGGCGGCAACTCCAGCATCAAAGAAAACTACATGGTTGTGACCAATGTGTTTTTCCCTGAGGCAGAAAGCACGAAAAACACTCTGGAGCGCAAACGCCAGTTCACTGTAAACCAAGCCTACGGGCCGATGCTCAAATTCGTGCCGGTGCTGGCGGACAAAAAGGAGAGCTTCGACACTCTCTATGAGTCCATGAAAGAGGGGGCTAAGCCAGTCAAGATCACCTACTCGGTGGTTTTATTTGCTCCAACCAAAGAACGTGTTGAAGCGGCGGCGATGGCCGCACGAAACATCTGGCGTGAATCTCGGTTCGAGCTGATGGAGGATAAGTTCGTTGCTCTGCCGATGTTCCTCAACTGCCTGCCATTCTGTACAGACCGGGATGCAGTGCGAGACCTATTCCGCTACAAGACCATGACAACCGAGCAGGCGGCTGTGGTCCTGCCGGTGTTTGGGGAATGGAAGGGGACCGGGACCTATCATGCAGCGCTGATTTCCCGCAACGGCCAGCTCATGAGTCTGTCTCTTCACGACAGTAATACCAACAAAAACCTGGTGATCGCAGCCGAATCCGGCTCGGGTAAATCGTTCCTTACCAACGAACTGATTTTTTCCTACTTGTCCGAGGGTGCTCAGGTCTGGGTTATTGATGCCGGTAAGTCCTACCAGAAGCTGTCGGAAATGCTCAATGGCGACTTCGTTCACTTTGAAGAAGGAACGCACGTCTGCCTCAACCCGTTCGAGCTCATACAGAACTACGAGGACGAAGAAGACGCGATTGTCAGCCTCGTTTGTGCAATGGCGTCGGCCAAAGGCTTGCTGGATGAATGGCAAATCTCTGCGCTGAAACAGGTCCTTTCTCGCCTGTGGGAAGAGAAAGGTAAAGAGATGAAGGTTGACGACATCGCTGAGCGCTGTCTGGAAGAAGAAAACGACCAGCGCCTCAAGGATATTGGTCAGCAGCTCTACGCCTTTACGTCGAAAGGTAGCTACGGGAAATACTTCTCTCGCAAGAACAACGTCAGCTTCCAGAACCAGTTCACTGTACTGGAGCTCGATGAACTGCAAGGGCGTAAGCACTTGCGTCAGGTTGTACTGCTCCAGCTTATTTACCAGATCCAGCAAGAAGTATTCCTGGGTGAACGTAACCGCAAGAAAGTCGTCATCGTGGATGAGGCCTGGGACCTGCTCAAAGAGGGCGAGGTCTCGGTCTTCATGGAACATGCCTACCGCAAATTCCGTAAGTACGGTGGCTCCGTTGTCATTGCAACGCAGTCCATCAACGACCTCTATGAGAACGCAGTGGGCCGCGCCATCGCGGAGAACTCGGCCAGCATGTACTTGCTCGGCCAAACCGAAGAAACCGTGGAATCTGTTAAACGTAGCGGTCGTCTGACCCTTTCAGAGGGCGGGTTCCACACCCTCAAGACGGTACACACCATCCAGGGCGTGTACTCAGAAATCTTTATCAAATCGAAGAGCGGCATGGGCGTCGGACGCTTGATAGTGGGCGACTTCCAGAAGCTGCTTTATTCGACCGATCCGGTGGACGTTAACGCCATCGACCAGTTTGTGAAACAAGGCATGAGCATTCCTGAGGCAATCAAGGCCGTGATGCGAAGCCGTCAGCAGGCTGCATAACCAGGGAGACAGTAATGGACATTAAATCAATCGCAATCGCCGCCATTCTCGGTGCCGCTGGTGGCTTCGGCGGTAGCTACTACGTGATGAGCGAACAAACGGCAAGCATCCATCAGCGTTTGAATCAAACCCCGCCAGTGGTCGTGGTTGACTTCGCTAAAGTGGCGTCGGCGTATCCCGCTGGTGCCTCTCAGGAGGAAGTTGAAAGACTGATGGTCAAGACCAATGACGCAATTTTGAAGTTGAAAGACGCAGGTTATTTGGTCCTTGACGCAAGTGCTGTCGTCGGTGCTCCAAGTGACGTGTACCTCCCTGATGAGGTGCTGAAATGAATTTTCCACTCAAGAAGTATTTCGTCAAAAAGGAATCCTGGAAGCGCTTCGGGGTTAAGGCCGGTGTGACACTACTGGTTCTTTGGGCTGCTGGTGCGGCCTTTGCCAGCCGCTACCGTATTGGCATTGATCCACAACAGGAGAAGTGCCTGCCGGGTTACACCTTCTTCCTCATTGATCTGAACGACCAAACTCTGGAGAGGGGAGCTGTTTACGCCTTCCAAGCCAAGAACATGCAGCCTTTCTACAAGGACGGGACTCGCATGGTCAAAATCCTCACCGGTATGCCGGGGGATAAAGTCGAGATCAACGATAAGTGGAAGATCACCGTCAATGGTGATGTCGTCGGAGAGGGGCTCCAGCTCGCAGGGAAACTACATCTGCCAGAGAGCCACTTTTACGGCAAGACCACGCTGAAAGAGAATAACTACTGGTTTATGGGCAAAAGCCCATTCAGCTTCGACTCACGTTACTGGGGGACTGTGAAAAATGATCAGATCATTGGCCGCGCATATCCCCTGTTCTAAGAGCGTTCTGGTGGCGTTGATATTCTCTGTGGCTGGCGGGGCATACGCTCAAGAGTCTCCGCTCACAGAGCAGGATAAGGCGCTTATTGAGAAAGGAAAGCAAATTGCCCAAAAGGCCCAGAAGATGGAAATGCCATCTCTGTTGCAAAACCAACACATGGACGAGGCTCAGGCCGAAGCCAAGGCATTTTTCAAGCAGCTCCAAACTACTAACCCAACGCTCAAGGAGATGCACCGGAAACAGGCTGAAAAGGGTATCTACTCTGACCATCGGATACTGGTTTTCGCCTCGTTGTCTCTTGGCGAACAGGGGTTAGATGACGTCCTAACGGCGGTGTCAGGCCAGCCTGATTCTGTAATTGTGTTCCGTGGCATCCCGGAAGGAATGAACTTGGGGCAGGGAGTTAAAGCTATTCAGGCGCTCGCGGCCAAAAAAGACCCAGTGCCGAACATCATCATCAACCCTACGTTGTTCAAAACGTACAACATCACAGCCGTTCCCACGATTGTGATGCTGGAGGATGAGCCGCTGCCTGGCGAACAACCAAACGTCGTCGCCCAGGTCTCCGGGTTGTCCGACCCGGTATGGTTGGCTCGGGAAGTGGATAACGGAGAAAAAGGCGATCTCGGCGTTAAGGGGCCGGTGGAGAAAATCAGTGAGCCAGACCTTATTGATGTTGCCAAGAAACGCCTTGCCAATATCGACTGGGAAGAGAAGAAGAAACAGGCTATAGAGCGCTTCTGGACCAAGCAGAATTTCAATGAGCTGCCCAGAGCGCCAAAATCTCGAACACGAGAAATTGACCCTAGCGTCATGATCACCAGTGACATCAGCACTCCGGATGGCACTGTGTTCGCTCACGCGGGTGACGTGATCAACCCATTGTGCGATCCGAAGGAAGTTTGCAAGCCTGGAACGCGGCCATTTACCCAAGCGGTCGTAGTTTTCGACCCGCTGGACAAAAAGCAAATGGAGCTGCTCGCCAAGAAGCTGCCTGAAATTAAGCAGGAACCTGGCGTACAACGGATTACCTATATCGCCACAGAGTTCGACAAAGACAAAGGCTGGGATTCCTACAAGAGTGTCACCGACAACTTTGACGCGCCGGTATATCTGCTGACGCCAGATCTGATTACCCGGTTCGAGCTGGAGCACACACCGAGCGTCATTACTGCCAGAGGCAAGAAGTTTGTTGTCCGCGAACTTGCTGAGGAGGGCGGTGAATGATTTTTGCCCCGGCTTTCCAACCAATTAAAGACGTCGGCACAGGTTCGTTTGTCGCTGCTGAGGTACTGGCTCGTTGGTACGACGAAGGCCGGGTTCTTACACCATCCTCTCTGTCATCACCTCCTTATTGGGGGCTGGTGGATATGGAGATGGCACGGTTCATTCAGGACAACCTTCATTATTGCTTGGATCTGTACCCAGCTCTTTTTCTGAATGTCTCTGAACATACTTTGCAATCAGACGTCATTTTCAAAGCGTGGTGGAGGGTTGTCCGCGACATTGCTAAGAATCACTCATCACGGCTTGTCATCGAGATTACCGAGGGCATTCAGGATGCCTCTCTCGCATTGAGATGGGAGGCTCTTACCGAAATAGGGGTTGAGCTGGCGCTGGATGACTATGGAGACAAAAACTCTTCGCTGGAGCGCCTGAGTCGTTATGACTGGCACTATTGCAAGTTTGACGCGAGAAGACTGCGGTCGCTTGAAGACTACTCGGCCATCCTCCACTGCCGCCGAAAAGGCATACAGCTCATTGCTGAGCAGGTGGAGAGCTTCCCATTGGGGGAGAGCGCCAAATTACTTGGACTGTCATGGCAACAAGGTTTCTATCACGGGAAGCCTGCTGTCATGGAGAAACACTTGAATTACGTAAAGGCCTTACCATGATGCAAAAAATTCTACGGGTCATTGCCGTTAGCGCGGTCTTTTGGGTTCGTTCGGTATCGGCTGACCCTGGGTGCCAGAATGCGGAAGTAATCGGCGGAAAACTGATTACTGACATCTGCTGGAGCTGTATTTTTCCCATCAAAGTAGCAGGGGTTCCTATAAGTGGTGGAGGCGGATCATTCCCGAGTGAAGCCGTAAGCAACCCTCTGTGTATGTGCGAGGATAATCTAGGGGTCCCTCGGCCTGGAGTCACCACTTCTATGTGGGAGCCAGCACGGCTTGTTGAATTTCAGAGAGTGCCTGGCTGCTCATCTGTCTTGAATGGTGTCAGGTTCCCGTTTGATAGGACTAACCAAGGGCATCATGGCATGGGAGACATGGATGGTGGTGATGGTTCTTTTATGCACTATCACTACTATGCGTTTCCTCTGTTGGTGATGCTCGATTTATTTATTAAGCAGACCTGTAATGCTGATGGGTATATGGATCTCGACATCATGTACATGTCGGAGCTCGACCCGACCTGGAACAATGATGAGCTCGCTTTTTTTACCAATCCAGAGGCGGCGGCAGTAGCAAACCCAATTGCGGCGGCTGCGTGTACTGCTGATGCTGTCTCATCAACCGCTGGAAAACCTTTAAAACAGCTTTTCTGGTGTGCTGGTTCATGGGGCACCCTGTATCCATTTAGTGGCAACCAGAATGGTGGAAAAGGTGTTATCCGCGATAGCAGTCTTCTTAGCACAAGGGTTCTGGCTGCTTTGCATCGCCGGGGGTTAGCGTGGAAGACAATGGGTTCTGAGGCTATGTGTAGAGGTGTTATTAGCCCAACACTACCCAAAACGCAGTACAAATTCACGCTATTGCATCCGGTTCCAGAGACAAACTCATCTCACGTAATTGGCGAATCCACTCTTACGTGGGGTCTGGCGCGAACTATACCGGCAATTGGGCAAGACCCTATTTACACCATCTGGCGATGGAATGATTGCTGTAACAATTGAGCAGACCCTAACGAATTTGCACGGGCATTTTAGATTATGCCCCAAAAGGGCCACTACACGTACAGGTGGCCCTTGTCTTCTCAGATAGCATGGGAAGGTTGAAATGGAGAACACAATGCGAAGTCATAATTACTTTATGAAAGCTGTGGCCTCGCTGTTGACAGTAACCATGTCTGCGCTGCCGATACATTCCTACGCTAACGGTAGCCAAGACCAGGACATCACAGCGGTGGGTAAAGAGGCCCAGGCTTTCGGACAAAACCTCTCAAACTCATTCAAGTCGAGCTCGGGGACTGTGCAAGATGGCACAATCTCTATGCCGACGTTGAAAGACGGTCAATTCCAAATGAACGGGGGGAGTCAGATTAATGTCAATGATCTATTCCCCGGAACGAGCGGGACCAACAATAAACCTGATAGTTATTACTTCCCTGATGCCAATAAACCTGATGTGGGCGGTCTGCAAGGCATTTACGACTCTGGCGATGACATGGACAGCGTGGGGAATAATGCAAAAGGGTCGCTGTGGAGTGATGCCAATAGTGCTAATCCATCAATCTCTGGTGCGGCATACAAGGTTCTTCTCGATGCCTCTAATCGATCACGCCCTGATTTCAGTAATGACCCTGTACTAAATCTAAGCAAAAAGACCTATGAGGATATGGACCTCATCGCAGGTGGCTTTGGGGATTGTTCTGCCGAAACAACCATCAATCAGAATACTATCAACGCCCACATTCCAGAGTATGAACGGTGTCAGCGTGTTGTAGATCAAAGCGCGGACTGTGAGGTTGTCCATGACTACGATGCCTCTGTGGTGAAGCACTATGATGGTCCATATAACCTCAAATCTTGTGGAGAAGGCTGTACTGAGTTGTGGATTGGCCGAGTTGGTAACGACTACTGGAGTGGCAACTGTTCGATTTATGAGGAATACACGCGGGTCCAAGTCAGTAATCCAGACGCCATAGTGTCTGCAACTCTTGAGTACGCCAAGTGGGATGACTACATGCAAGTTTGGGTTGGTAAATCAGGTCAGGAAACTAAAGTATGGTCCGGCCCTGACGGCAATTTCCCTCCAGAAACGGCTGGCCGATGTGAATTGTCAACAAGTTGGGAGCGAAACCCTAATATTGATGTCACTCCCTATTTCAAGAATGTGAAAGATGGTGATGTTGTTACGTTTAAGATCCGCGTTTCAGTAACTGGCGCAGGTGAGGGTTTTGGCCGCATAAAGCTACGCTATGACCCATCAAAAGCCATTACCAAGGATGAGTGGGCTCCACAGAGCTGCATGGATTCAGCCAAAGGGGTTGTAGATGGTTTTGCGGAAGGCGAGATCACATGTATAGATGACCCGACTGATGCTACGGGCTGCACAGTCATCAATGGGATCAAAGTTTGCGAATCTCAACTCAAGCCGTCACCTTTGCCTGGTATTCCAAAACTATGCAAAAAGGTTCGAGTTAAAGCTGACTATGACTTTTATAAGGGGCAAATGGACTGCTGGACAGACCCTCAAGGTGAAACGCACTGTCCGGTAAACACGGGCGGGAATCTCGATAGCTGTCAGAAATATGAAGAAAACCCTCAGTGCGGCTTCATCAGTTCCAAATGTGTTGATGGTGCTCAGGGAAGTTCTGGTACGTGCTACGTCCACGAGGATACTTATGACTGTGGTACAGATGTTTCTGTTCCGACCTTGGAAAAGGAAACTGAGTACCAGTGCGGTGGGCCTATACGCTGCATGGGAGATGACTGCCTTGATTTGACCAAAACACAAAGCACTGATTTTGCTCGCGCTACTGCGTTGCTCAATGCAGCCCAATTCATGACGCAGGATATGAGCTGCACAGGCCAAGATGGGGATGACAATCCTACCGGGGATGAAAACGTTATTTGCTCTGCTTTTGCAGGGGAAGCTGGCGAATGCAAGATAGCTGTTGGGGGAGTTTCTGATTGCTGTGAAAAGCCAACCAATATATCTCTTGCCGATTATCTGAACCTAATAATGGCCGTTCCAAAGCTCGATGGCGCAGTGATGGGGCTGACTGATGGTAATGCGCTTAAAGGTGCTTATCAGGTACTTAGGGAACCTGCCCTTCAAGGGTGGACAGAAGTCACAAAACCGTTCACAAGTTATATAGAGAACGTTTCAGGTGCTGTTGATTCGTTCTTCCAGCCTGTAGAGCAGTTTGTTGATCAACTCATTGACCAGCTCAAAGAGCAAGTCAAAGAAGTGATGATGGATGTCATGAAATCAGCAGGCCAAGATGCAGCAACAGAGCAGGCGGCTGCCGCAGCATCTGAACAAGCTGCCGAAGCAATGATGGAGACTGCGACAACATGGCTTAGCACTGCCATGACGATATATACCGTCTATGTCGTTGCGATGGTGATGATCCAGATGATTTATAAGTGCGAGGAAGAAGAGTTCACTATGAACGCCAAAAGAGCGCTCAAGAATTGCACCTATGTAGGCTCTTATTGTAAATCTAAGGTGTTGGGCGCTTGTATTGAAAAAAGAGAAGCGTATTGCTGCTTCAATTCTCCGCTCTCTCGTATTATACAAGAACAGGTTCGCCCTCAATTGGGGCAGAACTTTGGAGACCCCAAAAATCCTCAGTGTGAAGGGATTCCACTAGATAAAATTGCCGAAATTGATTGGAGCAAAATTAATTTGGATGAGTGGCTTGGGATATTACAGCAGAACGGTAAATTCCCTGATCCGGCCTCAATAAATCTCGACTCGCTGACTGGAGCAGGGAATGACTTCAATATTGACGGGACGCGGAAGAATGCTCAGGAAAGGGCGTTGGAGCGGTTGGAAGGGATTGATATTGACGCGAAGCGAAAAGAGGCGACAAACAGCATAGACCCTCAAACAGGCGCGCCAACTGGTGGTGGTGGATAAAAAAAGGGGCCTTTCGGCCCCTTTCTCATGTAGATTGATTACGCTTCTGGGTAAACAAATAACTCTGCTTTTCCCTGATCAAGAAGGTAAGGGAAAGCAACTTTTTCGCCATTATCCAGCTCAACCGATTTTGGAGCAAGGTAGAGGTAGGCCCAAGCTGGTAGCTGTTTGCTAATAGCTGCGTAGATCGCTTGCTGAGGAGCATGGCTTGCTGCCCCATTACCGACATTCACAAAGTTGTATGCGGTCTCATGGCCTGATGTGAAGGCATACGCTGTACCTTGAACGCCAGAGACAAAATTAGGAGCTGACCCTAGGCGAGGCTCCACGATTTTCACCTTAACGGAACACATGTCAGCTACCTTACTTTGTCCGTTCACCCACGTCGGGCAACCCCATTCATTCTTGTAGAACTGATAGGTTAGGCGACCATCTTTGTCATACAGAAGCGTGAAATTGGCACCCAAATCAGTCAGCGCTGACTCAATGGAAACTTTCACATGTGAAAGAAATTTGGCCTGAGCGTCTGCCGGTGAAACTGCTTCGTTAGCAGGCATCCAAGCGATCAAGCTATTGCGAGCGCCATGCTGTTTGGGGCCGATAGCCCAGTTCGCAAGGTTGACCAAGCCACCTTGCCAGTCGGTCATTCCGAGCTGAGGGGACATGTAGCCAGACAGCACGTAGGCTGCCCCAAACGTTTTGGTGTCGGTCAGACGCTCCAGCTTGTCACGCGGAACAGAAGCGTCTTGGATGCCTGTTACCAGGCCACCGGCCTCCGCGATGTTGTAAGCGCGACTGTGATTGGTTTTGTACGCTGTGGGTTCGTAACTGCTGGTGGATGCACAGCCAGATAGAGCTGCTACAGCCAGAGCCACGGTGGTGATTAAAGCCTTTTTCATGTTGTTCTCCGTTCTTACCTGAGTTGAATCTGATTTACTTCGATAATATCACAGCATCAAAAAATGCAACCATAAAAGACAAAAAAAAGCCCCTCGGGCGAGGGGCAAAGGTTTGGGCTGGGTTATGCTGCTTTTGTTTTCTCGGCTTCGTCTGCGATTTCCTTGTCGCCGGTTGCAGATTCCGGAGCGGCTTCGGCCACTTCACCTTCTTTGCCTTTGCTGTGGGCGGAAATGCGAGCCCGTTTCTCGATGCCGATGATTCGACCGGCCAGCTTGATGAGGCGTTGCTGCCATTGGTAAGTGGCGTCGGTGCGCTGCTTGCTGGTCAGTACGGTGTTCAGCCAGAGAGTGTCAACGATCCCCATCAGGGTATCCAGTTTGCGGATCAGGTGTGCAAACTGAGCAACCTGAGGAGAGTTGATCTCGATGGTGTATTCATTCGGGTTGGTGTAGCCGGGCATCATGTCGATGCCGTTGTCTTCCATCAGCTTGTTGAGCTGGGCGGTAGCTTTGTCCAGGTCTTCGGAGACCTTGGAAATGTGTTCCAGGATGACGGTTTCAACCTGGTCGATTTCGTCCTGCTCACCGATGATGCGAAGGATCACGTCGATGGAGAACAGGGAGTTGGAAACTCGCTCAAAGCTGCGTTCCATGACGCGCTGAGCTTGGAGGCTGTTTACTTTCAGAACTTGCTTGAAAACAGGGCGAGAGTAGTGGTTGCTGCGGTCGTTGTTTGTGTCCAGTGCTACTTGTGCTTCTGCCATTAGAGATACTCCTAAATTTGAGGTACAGATAAACGCACTGGAAAGGATAAATGCGGTCAATCTGTAACCTGACCTCTCGAAGTGCCCAAAATGGACAGTTACAGCGTTTTCTGTTTAGCAAAGGTGAGCTATATTTGAATCATCTTAGTCGCTCTGCGGCTATAGGTGAGATAGCTGGTCTCCGAAAACAAACAGCATCTAGTCTTATGCCGTATGGCATTACTTAACCCCAAGCCGGGGGCTTCTCCCGGTTTTCGGGTGTTGCCCCTGTTTTTTTACATAGGAGCAACACCATGCACATCATCACTTTCATTGTAGTTCTGCTTGCATCTCTGGGCGCACTGTACGTAGGCGCGAAGGCATTTGCTTTTTCCTTCATCGTTCTCGCTAAAGTGTTCCAGCGTATCGGTTTGTTCCTTTGGAACAAATTCGCAGTTCCTGCAATGCGGTCTGTACAGGCCGTCATCAAAGAACGTGCTGCCAAGGCTGAACAAGCCAAAGCAGTCGTTGAACCTGAGGTAACTCAAGTTCAAGAAGTCGCTAAACAAGAACCTGACTGGGATTATCTCGAAATCCCGACTTACCTTCGTAAGGGCAAGGAACTTGTTTGGTAATAACTGTCGCTGAGTAATCTTCGACACTTTCAAACCCATCGGGGCAACCATACCCCGACGGGGATGTTGCCCCTTTTTGCTTAGGAGCAACATCATGGAAATCGCTATCATCGCTTTGTGTATCCCTACTGGTTGGGCAATCTCTCGTCCTTTCGTGAGAATCGCTGAATCGTTCGGTTACTGCTGATAGTCAACGCAAAGGGAGGGGGCAACCCCTCTCTTTCTGGTCAAGCCTCTGTGGCTTGTCCTCAAAGTCTTCTGGTGTCAGTTGGCTTTGACGACAAGCTACAGGGGGAATGTCGAATGCAACAGAATCTTCATGTTTACGACGATCACGCAGGCATCATCTATCTGGCTGATGGACGCGAGGTGAAATTTGATCCGAAACTGTATTCCAGCTCCTACCAGGCGCACAGTGAAGCAGTGAAGTGGGCCAAAGAAACCGGGGTCATTGGTCAAAACGACGATGTGGTGATGTTCGTCCATTGAGGGAGTGGCCTCCAGGAGAGGCTACTCTCCTCGCTCCTTAAAAGTCTTCTTACTCATGGTGAATACCATCAGTAAGCAGATTTTGTTCTCTTCGGAGAGCGAAAAGTGCGATAGCTGGTCGCCAAAAACAAACAGCAAATTAACGTTAATTTACTAGCCCAACCGGGCGCATCCGCCCGGTTCGGGACGTGGTGCGCCTGTCACAATAGGAGCGCACCTATGTCTCAATACTCTCAATTCTCAGTAAGCAAGGTTTTCGGTATGCCCAGCATTCCGGAGAAGGTAACGGCCATCGGCTACGCTGACGGTTCAAACCCTTTCATCCCTGCCACTGATACCAACTACGTTTTCCGCAAAGAGTTTCTGCGAGAGGTCTTGGCCTATCTCAAAGAGCCTGGCGGTGACGCATTGTTCGTAACCGGCCCTACCGGGTCTGGCAAAACCTCAGGTATCACCGAGATCGCTGGTCGTCTCAACTGGCCTGTTCAGCAAATCACTGCCCACGGGCGGATGGAGCTGACAGATCTGATTGGACATCACGCTCTGGTCGCGGAAAAGCCTGGTCAACCACCTGTCATGAAGTTCATGTATGGACCTCTGGCAGTCGCTATGCGTGAAGGTCATCTGCTCCTCATCAACGAGGTGGATTTGGCCGACCCTGCCGAGCTGGCTGGTCTCAACGATGTCCTTGAAGGGCGTCCCCTTGTGATCGCTCAGAATGGCGGGGAAATCATCAAGCCGCACCCGATGTTTCGTGTGGTCGTTACTGGTAACTCTACGGGGTCCGGTGATGCTTCTGGTTTGTACCAGGGGGTGATGATGCAGAACCTCGCAGCTATGGATCGCTATCGTTTCACCAAAGTAGGGTATGCGGATGAGGAAGCTGAACTCAGCATTCTTGGCCGTGTTACTCCGAAACTTCCGGAAAATGTGCGGAAGGGAATGGTTCGGATTGCTAATCAGGTCCGCAAACTGTTTCTTGGCGAAAACGGTGAAGATGGTCAGATCAGCGTCACCATGTCCACTCGGACGTTGGTGCGTTGGGCGAAACTGTCTCTAGCGTTCCGTGGTGCCCCAAATGCTCTTGAATACGCCCTGGATCAAGCTCTGCTTATCCGTGCGGCCAAAGAGGAGCGTGAAGCCATCCTGCGTGTTGCGAAGGATGTGTTCGGGGACCAATGGCGCTAAGGGGTGACGCATGAAGAAAAATGACTGTTTGTGCCGTCGTTACACTGCTAAAGAGTGGGGCAATGACGAAACCACAATAGAAGTCTTCATTGGCTACAAGTTGCTCCGGGAGCCCAGCTCCTCGGAGCCAGGCCAATTCACGATGGTCGAGCTACGCCGAACCGTCACTGATGGGAAAGCTGAAAATTGGTCTGAGACAAAGCTCGAAGGACCTTTTGAAGCTAACGGCCCAGACACGATCCCAATGTCCTACAAGGACAAAGAAAGCCAGTATGTGTCACAGTTTCTCAGCCAGGGGTACACCTTTCTGGATGAGGTGCTGGTAAACGCAGAGACACAGACGGTGCTGGAAGGGGGGAATGTTTCAGCCGGACAAACAGCCAGCTTGGGATCTCTCAACTGGCTGTTATCTCCGCCCTCTGAGTTACCTCCAGGTGACATAAACCTCTTCAAAGGTTTTGTTGCTGGGGTTTTTGCCAAAGGAGCCGGTTTAATCGGCTTTGAGGTTGCTCGGAGCGAAGGCTCAAATGACTTGCTACCCAGTGTGCTGATGCGTACTGACAGCGGTTATGAGCTTGGGGTTAGCACTGGACTAGGCGAAAACACTATCCATCCAGCTACGCTGGAAGGCGCTGGTGAACTCCGCCCGGAACATGGTCACAAACCCCTGCTGATGTTGGTTTACCTGCAACAGCGTTTCGCGGATGACTTTTCAAACGTAGAGAAGCCGCTGGTGGCATTCTGTGATGAACAGGGTGATACCTTCGACTACGAGCGTTTTGATTCACTAAAACCCCTCATTGAACGGTTTGGTTTCAGCTACGACGAAGTAAGAGCAGATGCAGAAAGGCTTGGCCTTGTATCTGAGCTGATTCGCCTGGCAGAGATCGACGCCGAACAAGAGGATCACTTTTTTTAACCCTTACGGGGGCTTGCTCCCCGAAAGGGGCGTTGGCCCTCTCCAAATAACTTGGAGGTCATGATGTCTAAAGGCGTCAACAAAGTAATTCTGGTCGGTAATCTCGGTTCTGACCCGGAAATTCGCTACATGCCAAGCGGAACTGCCGTTGCCAACTTCAACGTTGCAACAACGGATACGTGGCGCGATAAGCAGTCTGGCGAGCAAAGAGAGCATACTGAGTGGCACCGTATTGTGCTTAAAGGTCGTTTGGCAGAAGTCGCTGGTGAGTACCTGAAAAAGGGCTCCCAAGTCTATCTCGAAGGGAGCAACCGCACCCGGAAGTGGACTGACAGCCAACAAATCGAGCGCTACACCACCGAAGTACACTGCGTTGAAATGCAGATGCTTGGTGGTCGTGGAAATGCACCTCAGGACAACTCTCAACGTGCAGCGCCCCAAAAAGGGCAACGTACAGGAGCCGGTACGCAATCTGCTCCTGTGCAGCAATCAGCACCGCAAGGTGGTATGGGCGGAGGCTATGGTCCCGCTCCTGATGGCTGGGATGATGACATCCCGTTCATGCGGCTGCACCACTTGGCTGGCGGGTAACACCGCCAACTCTTACTAAACCCCACGGGGGCACTCATGCCCCGAGGGGGTCATGGTGTCCTCAAACCGTTCATTCGTGAATTGGAGAAACACCATGTCTGATAACAAATCTCTTGTAACCCGTATCGCAAGCCGGTTTGGCGTGGACACCCGAAAGTTCTATGAAACTTTGAAGGCGACCGCATTCAAGCAGCGAGATGGAAGTGCCCCGACCGATGAGCAGATGATGACGCTCCTGATCGTGGCTGAACAGTACGGTTTGAACCCTTTCACTCGGGAAATCTATGCGTTTCCTGACAAGCAAAATGGGATCATTCCGGTAGTAGGTGTTGATGGTTGGAGCCGCATCATCAACGAGCATCCCCAGTATGATGGCGTCGAGTTCGTGTATTCGGACAAGATGGTCAGAATGCAGGGGGCGAAAGTTGACTGCCCTGAGTGGATTGAATGCGTGATTTACCGTAAGGACAGATCTCGCCCTATCCGCATCAAGGAGTTCATTGATGAGGTGTACCGTGAACCGTTTCAGGGTCAAGGTCGCAATGGTGCTTACACTGTTGATGGCCCCTGGCAAACGCACACCAAGCGTCAACTCCGGCACAAGTCGCTGATCCAGTGTTCTCGTGTCGCATTTGGTTTCTCTGGTATTTATGACCAGGATGAAGCTGAACGCATCCGTGAAATGGAGCAGGCATCGGCCATTAACCCGGCTATTGCCAATCTCCCTTCACCATCTCAAGTTCAAAGCCAAGAGCCTTTGGCTATTGAGCACAAAGAGCTTGACCCGATCCTAACCAAACTCGCAAATCGCGCCATTGCTGAAAACGCATGGTCTGCGGCGCATGAGTATGTGAAGGGACGGTATGAAGGTTCGGAACTGCAATATGCGACTCAATTCCTTCGTGACAAGGAGATGGATCAAATGGAGCCTCCGAAACCTGACTACCAGGAAGCGCACGAGCAAGAGTCCGCCGCTGGTGGTTCTGCAAATGCTGAACCTGGTGCCGAAGAAATGCCGCCTTTGAGTGACGAGGACATGATCCCTGTTACAGAAGAGGAGGGCGCGGAAGGCAGTTACTACTAACCCCAACGGGGGGGACTCCCCCGCTGGGGGAGATCTCCCTCCTAACCATTGGAGAGAGGTCCATGAAAATAGTCAACCTATCGCAACGAGAGGAAGATTGGCTTGATTGGCGGCGTCAAGGTGTAACAGCCACTGACGCCGCTATCCTGCTCAATCGGTCTCCGTACAAAACACGATGGAGACTGTGGGCCGAGAAGACTGGGTATGCGCGTGAAGTCGATCTGAGTCTTAATCCGCTGGTTCGCCGGGGGATAGAAAACGAAGATGCTGCAAGACGCGCTTTCGAGGAGAAGTATGATGACATGCTGCTCCCCGCCTGTGTCGAATCGGTTCAATACCCGCTCATGAGGGCCTCCCTGGATGGCCTGAGAGATAACGGGGAGCCCGTCGAGCTGAAAAGCCCGAGTGCGACTGTCTGGGAAGATGTTTGTGCTGAGAAAGCAAACAGCAAGGCATACCAGCTTTATTACCCGCAGGTGCAACACCAGCTCCTGGTAACGGGGGCCAAGCAAGGCTGGTTAGTCTTCTACTTTGAAGGTCAGATTCAGGAGTTTCCAATACTCCGAGACGAAGCCATGATTCAAGAAATCTTGGCCGAGGCTAAAAAGTTCTGGCAACAGGTAGTAGACAAGAAGGAGCCCGACAAAGATCCAGAGAGAGACCTGTACATACCGCAAGGTGAAGAGGTCAACCGTTGGATTGCTGCTGCTGAGGAATACCGCCTCTATGATGCTGAGATTCAGGAGCTGAAACAGCGACTGTCTGAGCTTCAAGAAAGGCAAAAGCCTCATCTCGACACCATGAAGTCCCTCATGGGGGAATACTTCCATGCCGACTACTGCGGTGTGATGGTAACGAGATACAAAGCGGCTGGCCGGGTAGACTACAAAAAGCTGTTGGCTGATAAGGCGTCAGGCGTGAAGCCTGAGGATGTTGACCAGTACAGAGAGAAGTCATCAGAGCGGTGCCGTGTAACGGTTACTGGCTCTGTGAAGCCACGGTACATTGTTGATGAGGACGTGCTTGCTCCTCTTGATGATTTGCCGGAAGAAGTAGAGACGTTCTACTGGTGAGTGGGGGATTTTCCCCCGCTTTCCCTTGGGGATTCTGGGAGTCTCCAACGGAAAGCAAGATTTTGTTCTCTTCGGAGAGCGAAAAGTGCGATAGCTGGTCGCCAAAAACAAACAGCAAATTAACGTTAATTTACTAGCCCAACCGGGCGCATCCGCCCGGTTCGGGACGTGGTGCGCCCCCAACTTTTTGGAGTGCATCATGACTAAAGTGAACCATCTACAAAGCCTCTGTGTTATCCACGTAGACTTTGACATCTGGAGTGGACAAACCCGTTTGTCTGCATCTGATCTCAAGCTGGGCGAGGGTGGTGAAATTCCACCTGAGAAAGTAGCTCAACTGGGAAGTAAGAAGATCTGTGATCCGGCTAAGCTGAAAGGCTTTCATCGCCTGAAAACAGAAACTCGTCGCCTCCTGCTGAAATTCGGTATGCCGTTCATGAACGGATTTGCCGTACCCGTCAGCAAGACCGATGAAATCTGTAACAAGCTGAATGACATAAACTTTCAGTTTAACCAACTGAAACAGGATTTCATCAAAGGTTACAACAAAGCCGTGGATGAATGGTGTCAGGAGAACCCTGAGTATGAACGAGCTATCCGTGCCGGAGCCCTTCCAAAGGAAACGGTCGAGGAGCGGATTGGCTTTGAGTACCAGGTGTTCATGATCCAGCCTGTGAACGAAGATGAGGCCAACGCCAAACGCCTTAACCGCAAGGTTGAGCGCTTGGGTGACGATCTCATCTCCGAAGTGGTTCAGGAAGCGAATAAGTTCTATATGGAACGTTTGGCCGGTCGAGACCAATGTGCGGTCACTACTCGGCAGACACTCCGTAACATCCGCGACAAGGTGGATGGGCTTAGCTTCCTGAACAGCGCTTTTAACCCTCTGGTCAAGCTGCTCGACCAAACCCTCCGGGGATACGAGCAACATGCCGATGGCCGAAACATCGTTGCGCCTTTCTTTTATCAGGTCGTGGCCGCAGTGCTGATCATGAGCGAGAGGGACCGCATCGAGCAGTATGCCAATGGCTCGATTACTGTAGAGGGCATGGCTAATGACATTGGCGGTTCGGGAGCCCAGATGGGGGACCGTTCTAAAGATGAAAAGGCCGAACAGAAAAGCGATAAAGCCGGTGAGCTTATCCCTGCAACAGAGGGTGGCGAAACCAAGCAGCAACAGGTAGGTGGTACTGAATCTGTTCAATCAGAACAGACTAACAGCGGTGGTAACGCTGTTGACCTGGATGAAGACATCGACAACTTCTTCAAGAGTTTTGCAGAACGAGGCGAGGGTGAATCGGAAGATGAATCCAATGCCGGTGATGTGGTTCGAGAAGAGCGCGTTGATGTTGAGGATGAGCCGGTTTTGCCTGAGGAAACTCCGGTAGAGCAAGAGCCTGTCCAAGAGGAGCCGACAGAGGAGCCTCTCAACCAGGAGCTGCCTAAAACTGACGACGATGGCGACTATTTCTTCTAATAGTCACTTCAACTAAACCGACCCGGAGGGGATAGCCATTCCCTCCAGGGGTGGACTATCTCCTTCCCTACCAGGAGAAAAGATATGTCCAAAAAACGCACCATTTACAGCGCTCTACCAATCGTGGCCGCAGCCTATGGTGAAAAACTCGGTGTCAAAGTCGCCATCGGTAACGATGACGCATACACCGATGGTAAGACCATCGTGGTTCCGAATATCCCCGACGACTATCCTCACATGGATGCTGTCTGGGGGTATTTGGCCCATGAAGCAGCCCATGTCCGGTTTACGGACTTTGGTGTTGAGCGCCGCAGAGGTCTTCATGCTGAGTTGTCCAACGTTTTGGAGGACTGCCGCATAGAACGGGCCATGATGGAACTCTTCCCCGGTACGTCGCAGACCCTGAATGAGGTTGCTCGCTATATGGCTCAAGCTGGTCATTACGAGCACGTCACAGACAAAGAGGCCCCTGCCTCCATTCTGACAGGGTTTTGTTTGTACTGGTTGCAAACCAAGGCTGTAGGGCAATCCGTCCTTCAACCCTATCTCGATTCGGCTACCCCCGTATTCGAGCGCGTGTTCCCTCAGGGTGTTGTTGTTCGGCTGAACGCTTTACTGCGTAAGGCTGTGAACACTAAGTCAACCGCAGAGGTGACATCCTTGGCCGACCAAATCATCAAGATGATCGAGGAGGAAAAGGAGAAAGAAGAGCAAAAGCCCCTGAATGGTCAGGATGGTAACAACCAGCAGAATGCTGGTGGCAACCAACCTCAGAACAGTCAGGGCGGAAGTGGTAACGATCAAAACCAAGGGCCTGATGCCAATGGTGGTGATCAGCAAGGTAAAGACCAGAAGCAAGACGATGCTAACGGGAAATCTGATCCGAAAGGACAGGGCGACCAAGGCAAGTCGGATACTGATGGTGGCAGCAAGGCAGGACAAAGCCAGGCTGGTGGCAATTCTGACGCGGCGAAACAAGACGCGGCCAAAATGCTCCAGCAGGTTCTGAATGCCGGTGCCGGTGATTTGCGTGGTGACGCGCATGATGCACTTAAAGCCGAGCTCAACCGGGTGGCTCAAGATAAGGGGGACAGTAGCTATATGACTGTTCGCTCTGCTGTGAACACCCAGGACAACCCTGCTGTTGGCAAAAGCCTGGTAGGGGATGTGAAGAGCACCACTTCAAAGATAAGAACGCAGCTCTACGGATTGGTCCAGGCCAGCCAGCGAGTTGCTCACCGTAACCAACGATCAGGGAAGCGTGTGGATGCTCGGAAACTACATCGTGTAGTGACGGGTGATACCCGCGTATTCCTCAAGCCGGAAGCCAAGAAACGCCCTAATACGGCGGTTCACATCCTGGTTGATATGAGCTCCTCGATGGCCTACAAGGCCGCCAATGGAAAGGAGCGTCAAGACATTGCGCGGGAAGCGTCCTTGGCTATTTCGATGGCTCTGGAAGCAATACCCGGCGTAAACCCGGCAGTCACCTTTTTTGGTGGCAACCGGAACCAGCCAGTGTTCAGTGTCGTGAAGCATGGAGATACGGTTCAGAATCGGGCCGGTCGGTTTGGGTTCAAAGCAACTGGCGGTACGCCTATGGCGGAAGCTATGTGGTATGCAGCTTTTGAACTCACCAAGACCCGTGAAGAGCGAAAAATGTTGATCGTAGTGACTGACGGGCAGCCTCAAAGCGCCCCGGCATGTCGCTCAGTGATTGACCTCTGTGAACGAAGCGATGTTGAGGTGATCGGCATAGGGGTAGAGACTACCGCAGTGTCAGGACTGTTCCAAAAGAACATTGTCATTGATGATGCGGCAGCTCTGCAACGCACACTGTTTAAGTTGATGGAGCGGTCATTGACTGCTTTTGCAGCTTAACAGGAAGTGAAACGACAAACGGCTATCCCTTCGGGGGTGGCCGTTTTTATTTGGAGAGTCTATGAACCAATTCCATTCATCTTTGGATTTGTATCATCGGAACAAAGGTAGAAGGGCTACAGTGCCGGAGACGCCTTTTTTACTGCTTGCTAAGCGCATTCCTCCGATGTACTGGAGACTGTTCCAGGGTGTTACTTTGGATAGTCGTATGGGATACACAGGCAGGCGGCAGTTCCACAGTCTTGGGCAAGCAATCGACTGGGCAAAGTCATCAGTTGGCGATTCCTGGTCAAATAAGCGCTTTCACAAGCCGGTAGGCCTCGATGTATTGCTGGCCTGTACTGCGAGTAAGGTGCCTGAACATCTGGTCGAAGAACTGAAAAGACGGGGCAGTTGATGCGTCTTTGAGCTTTGCACCCGAAAAGGGCAGTTTGAGCGTTCCTGTTCACACAGCTCTCGTGGAACAATCAAAGTGAGGAGGGAATACCCTCCCACTTTCTCAGAGGCCTTCATTGAGGGTTGCTGAGAAAGTGAATTTTGTCCTCTCTGAGGGCGAAACGTGCGATAGCTGGTCGCCAAAAACAAACAGCATTCAACCTCAGCCTAAGGGCGCACTGCGCCTGACAGGCTCTGTGTGCCCAAGTTACTTTAAGGAGCACACATGTCTCATCTGAACAATCTCAAATCCGTAATGATCTCTCTCGCCGCCGAACATAAGCTGCCTGAAATCTACCAGGATGACATCACTACCGATGTGGAGTCTCTGGATCGATTCGATGGTTTACGTCTGGTCTGGCTGTTGCGGTCTTGCGGCAGCGTATTGGTGCCAGCGGAAGTTGGCGTTAATCCGATCTATATCACCCATTGGTTGTGGTCTAACCACGGTCAACAGGTGGTTCCATTCTCTGTGGATACCCGCACGGGGTTGATTGAAAAAATCGACTTCGAGCAAGCTGAAAAGCTGATCATGCAGATGCCTTGCAACCTCTCTTCATTGCAGAACAAGGAATACTTGGTTGACCAGGTAAACCGAGTGTTGCAACGAGGTTGTGAAATGCGTATCTGGGGTATCTTCGAGTCTCCAAGCTCGGTGGAATCCGTTGGTGGTTGGAAAGAGTGGCAGAGCTATTTCAGCTCTACTGGGAATCGACTGATGGCCGATTTCGTTGGTAAAGCCATTCGATTCACCAACCCTCGATAAATCGCCGTTCAACCATTAACCCTAATTAACCCTATGGGGCTCCGATAGCCCTGAGGGGACGGGGCTCCGCAATCGCAATAAGGAGTCCCTATGAAAAACCTATCAGCTTTGGAAGCAGTTCTTGACTACGACAAACCTTCTCGACGTTTTCTTGATGAGCTCAACGAAAACCAGATGAAGGATTTGTCCGGGGAAATCTTCGCCAAGCTCTACTGGAGCAAGCGTAATCCCCAGTGGTACGAGAAAGACACCAATCGGCTGTTTGCACGACTTCGTTGGGTTCAGCGCATCATCAAGAAGCGCTTGAAAACCGGCAAGGTTAAACCTGAACTGACAGAAAATGGTTCAGTGATGGAGCGCTTCAACTTCCCTTATGGTGACACTCTCGATTTCTTCCATCGGTACTTGCGACATCCCAAATGGGAGGTTGTGTATCAAGAATCGGGGTGCAGTGCCTTTTGGAAAAATGAAGCAACGCTTGAGCTATGCACCTACTGCGAAGGTGATGTGGTCATGATGAAGGCTCCTGATGAAGCAACCTTCTTTCGTGATTGCAATCGCCTTAGCTGGTGGTATGCAGATAACGCTTGATCTTAATCCCTAACCAGGGGCGAACCGGCCCCTGATGGGAGCATGGTGCGCCCCATCTATGATGGAGGACGCCATGTTCAAATCATCAGTATGCTCCTACGAAAACAGGGGGCCTTACGGAAACAACAAGTACCGAGGCAACTGCTCGGGCTTTATCGTTAAAGACTTCATTGAGTCTTACATGAGAAAGCCGAACGGGCTGGTGGCAGACCCAAGTGTTGGGGGTGGCTCTAGCATCGACGTTGCCAATGAACTTGGTGTCCGTTTCAAAGGGACAGACTTGCATCAGGGGTTCAACCTGTTGCGGGATGACTTCCTTTCGTTCCTCGGAGAGCCTGCACACCTGATCTGGTGGCACCCTCCTTACTGGGACATGATCCAGTATTCAGGTAAGCAGTGGGGCGAGCCCAACAAATGGGATATGAGCCGCATGAATTTGCCTGAGTTCGTTGAAGCCCTTGAGCTGGCCGTTATGAATATTCATGACGCCTGTGAGCGAGGAGGGCATTACGGAATCCTCATGGGAAACCTGAGGCGCGATGGGGATTATTTCAACCTGTCCAGCCTTGTGGAACGTATCGCACCTGGGAAGCTGGTGGATGAGATCATCAAAACACAGCACAACTGTGTGAGTGACCGAACTCAGTATTCCGGGAAGCTGGTGCGTATCGCCCATGAAAAGCTGTTGGTGTTTCGTCGTAACGACGTTGCCTCATCGCTCTGTCTTCTTGCTGCCGTACACCGTCGAGCAACCAATATGGTTTCGACTACGTGGAAAGCTGCAATACGCCGAACCCTACAGGGGAAAACGTTGAAGCTGGAGCAGATTTACAAAGAGATTGAACCCTACGCAAAGCATCGAGAGAACAACCACTGGCAAGCAAAGGTCAGGCAAGTTCTTCAAGATGCCAGGTTCTTTATTCGCATCGAGGTAGGTGTCTATGCACTTGCTGAGTAGCCCAACCGGGGCGTGACATCCCGGAGGGGATTGGTCGCGCTCATCAACAACAAAGGAGCGTGACCATGAACGTACAACTTCAAGCCAGCAACAATGTGCTGTTGGCGCAAATCGAAAGCAAAGGCCTCACTGTTGAAACGCATTGTCGCAGTGGCTTTTGTGGCATGTGCCGGGTTCGTCTACTCGAAGGTCAAGTGGCCTATGACGAGACGCCCATCGCATTTGTCAAAGAAGGGGAAGTGTTGGTTTGCTGCGCTAAAGCAAAAACCGATGTGACCTTGGAAATTTAACCCATCCGGAGGAGCCTTTCCTGCGGGTGGGGCTCCTCTATCCATTACGAGGAGAAACACTATGTCTATCAATACCAAAGTTGAACAAATCGCATACGGTCATGCTACCGCTCTAGTGCTCAGTGAACTGGGCCAACAAGAGAATTGGTGCAAGGCTTATGAGTATTTGTCTGAGTGTGTCGAACGGGGAGACGAGCCTGAGGATCTGGTCGTTTGGCAACCGTTTGAGCACTGGGAATGGAAAGACATTCTGGAGCAAATCGAGAGCGAAGCCGAGTCTCTGCTTTCGACTATTAAGTCCGTTTTAGGCTTGGCCCACAAAGGCATCATTCAGTCAGCAATTGACTGCTCTCTGGATTCGGACATGACCCAGCTTGACCTGATTGGAATGGTCGAGCTCGGAAGTGAAATCGAAGATGGGGAGTGTGCTGGAGGTGGCTATGCAGCTTAACCGATACACGGCCAGGGAGTCTGACAAAAGTCGGATACTTCGGACCATCGGCTGGTGCAAGCGCAATCACCTTACACTTGCCGGTCTTCCATACGAGGACAATCTTGCAGGAAGTGACGGGATCAGCATAGAGATCATCACTCCTCCTGGTATGTCGCGGGAAATGTTGGAGCAAGCCGTCAGAGAGGGGTATTCAGAGCGAGATGTCGTAAGGCATCGCATTCTGGAGTGCCCTGTCGGTTGGTTCATGGAAGCTGATGGCAAGGCATTTGATCATGAAGTGTTCCACGATTACGTGGTGGCTCATGGTTATGGCGAACCTTCCAGCGAAGCCTATGAGCTGGCGGAGCGGTGGTTCTGGCAGGGCAACGATTATGCGTTGATAGCTGCGGAAATAGTTGCTCGTGATCTTTGTGTTCGTGATGACGAAGATGAGGACTGATCCTATGGATGCTGTAGCGCATATAGCAGCAGATAACCTTGTACCGGCATGTGGAGGTGCAGAGAAGCCGTTTACCGTTAGTGGTAGACAGTGGCTTTACTGCTATCACCCAGCCAGTGGGAGGCACTGCTACTTAGACCTCGATAATGACCGTCCAGTCTGGCATCGAGGATTTCATCCTGCTTTTCATCCTGAGCTTGAGTTCGCTGATGAAGCTGAGTTGCTTCGACCAGTTGAGCGAAAGCCTGACCATGAAGAGCTGGAGGATTTTTACTTTTAACCCACGGGGCCGCTCTTCCTGATGGGAGACGGTCCTCCATTCTCAAAGGAGAAGACCATGAAAGATCACAGTCAAACGATTGTGTTCCCTGGGAACAATGTTGAATCACTTGCTGAGGCTAACGCCATGTTGAGCGCTGTGTCGGAAGATGCACGTAAAGCCAGCAATACGGAAGACAAACGTGACCTTGAATCGCTTCAAGGCTGGCTGGAAGAGAACATCAATTCTCAACTGGCAGGCGTGAAGTAACTATGACTGTAACCCCACTGGGGGCTTCATGCCCCTGTGGGGGCATGGTGCCCGTAAAAGGAGTCACCATGAATGCAGTGAAGATGATCCAGAAGGAAAACCAGCTTGAGCTGCCGCTTTTCTTCCTGGATGAAGAGCCGAAGACCGCAGAAGTCATTCCATTTGAGCCAAAGCCTGAATGGACTGATGATGAGGTAAGGCAGTTACGTGATGGGCTTTTATGGCATAGCCTTAGAGTCCTTGCTGATGGTCGAGCTGGAAGTGAAATCAAGCAGGAAACGATGGCTTGGGTGATGTCCGATGAGGTACATCCATTCTCATTTGTGGTCTGCTGCGATGAAGCAGGTTACGATCCATCTGGAGTAAGGGAAGGCGTGAAGTCTATCCTAAACCGCTTAGCGCGGGTTAAAGCGGGGGGTTAACCCCCTGCTTTCCCAGTGGCATCGACTTTCACATGTGAAAGTTTGTGCCCCTCGGAAAGCAAGATTTTGCTCTCTGTCGAGAGTGAATAGTGAGGTAGCTGGCCTCCCCAAACAAACAGCATTCTACATAACCCTTGGGGGATCACTGCCCCTCGGGCTGGTGGTTCCCTGACAAACATGGAGCCACAACTATGACTACTCTTGCCAGCTTTGCGAATCCGATTTCTGTTATTCAACGCTCACCAACCAGTGGGGTGTTTGGCACAAATCAGTTCGTAGGAGACAAAGAGGGATTTGTACAAAAGGTGCTCGGAAAGTGGTACTGCAATCCAGGGAATACCATTCCCGTTGAGAGCATGTCCCACCTTGAGCAGGCGGAGAAACTGTATGACTTCTATGTCAAGTATCTCCAAGTGAAAGAAAAGATCTCTGTGAACCTTGGCCGGGTGCTGCATAAGCTGTACAGCACTGGTTCTATCAAGGAAGCAGAGATCGTGCTTGAAGCAATAAAGGCTCAGGCTGGCGTAACAGCTTGAGCAATCTACTAACCCTAAACCGGGTGCATCCGCCCGGTTCGGGACGTGGTGCGCCCCCAAACTATTTGGAGTGCATCATGGAAAAACATAACCTCAAATCCGGATTCAGCATCTATTTCGCTGACGTCCATTTCGAGAAACAAGTCTACGCATTCGGCTCAGGACTTGGCTTCACCTCTGTGATTTACGCCTACTCGCTGGGCCGAGATCCGGAAGAAGCTGAGAAGCTGGCGCTTGAAAAGTACGACTCTGACGAAACGAAGGTGAAGAAGGTGCATGTCAATCTGGCTCGCAGCCAGGACATCAACCGCTACACCTTCCCTGAACAAATGGCTGGCTTTGCTAATGCCATTCAGTCTCACGGCATCGCTGTGAACTGAGAACCACTTTAAACCCATCGGGGCCATTACTTCCCGATTGGGACGGTAGTGGCCTCTCAACCGAAAGGAGAGAGCTCATGGCTACTATCGTAAACACCAAGTTAGGAGAACATCGAGGCAAGAAGCGCGTCTGGCTGGAAGGCCAAAAGCTACTGCGTGAAGGTTACTATCCTGGCATGAAGTATGATCTGGAGCTGAAAGATTCCCAGGTTGTGCTTCGCGTCAAAGAGGAGGGTAAGTTCACCATCAGTAAGCGCGAGCGCAATGGCCGGGTGTCTCCAATCATCGATCTGACCGTGCAGGAGCTTGCTACCGTTTTTGACGGTGTAGAGATGCTCCGCGTGTTCATCCGTAACGGCGCAATTGTGATCTCTGCTCACCATCAACAAGAGCGAGTGATCGAGCGCGTCAACCGGCTTATCAGTAAGCTGGAGAATGGAGAATCGCTTTCGGTATGCAGCCTCTTTCATGGGGGTGGTGTGCTTGATAAAGCGATTCACGCCGGTTTTCACAAGGCGGGAATTGCCAGTGCCATATCTGTGGCCGTGGAGATGGAAGGGAAATATCTCGATTCGTCTTTGGCAAATAACCCGGAGCTTTGGAACGAAGATTCTATTGTTATCGAATCGCCAATCCAGGCTGTGAATCTCAGCAAACGCCCACCACAGGTGGATGTTTTGATGGGGGGCATACCGTGTACCGGCGCGTCAAAGTCAGGTCGCAGTAAGAACAAGTTGGAGTTTGCCGAATCGCATGAGGCGGCAGGTGCCATGTTCTTCAACTTCCTGCAATTCGTAGAAGCGCTAAACCCAGCCGTTGTGCTGATTGAGAACGTGCCTGAGTACCAGAACACCGCTTCGATGGAAGTGATTCGTTCGGTGCTCTCTTCGTTGGGTTACTCCCTACAAGAGCGCATTCTCGACGGCAATGAGTTTGGGGTTATTGAGCGCCGCAAGCGTCTTTGTGTTGTTGCGCTTTCCCACGGGATCGACGGGTTTGAACTTGAGAAGGTTCAGCCTGTTCGCACCAAGGAAAGTCGCATACAGGACATCCTGGAGCCAGTTCCGCTCGATTCTGAACGTTGGAAGTCATTTGACTATCTGGCTGAGAAGGAGTTGAGAGACAAAGCTGCTGGCAAGGGGTTCTCTCGCCAGCTTCTGACTGGCGACGATGAGTTTTGCGGCACCATAGGTAAGGACTATGCAAAATGCAGAAGTACCGAACCTTTCATTGTTCATCCAGAACAGCCGGAGTTGTCTCGCATCTTTACACCGACAGAACATTGTCGAGTGAAAGGGATACCAGAGGAACTCATCCAAGGTCTGTCGGACACTATTGCCCACCAGATTCTCGGGCAATCGGTAGTCTTTCCCGCGTTCGAGGCTTTAGCCCTCGCATTAGGGAACAGCCTGTGGAGCTGGGTTGGAATGATGCCAATCATGGTCGAAGTCGTGGATGAATCACAGCCGGTGATCGGTGGTGAAGACTTCCATTGGGCAACGGCATTGGTTGACGCAAAGGGCACTCTCAAGCTGTCACCGGCAGCGAAAAAACAGGGGATGCCCTTCAACATTATGGATGGTCAATTGGCTGTCTATTCACCTAACGGAACTAAAAAGAGCTGCGGCCATGAGCCTTGCGAATATCTCCCGGTAATGATGTCCGGAGACGCAATCATGGTCACTTCATCTTTGGTTCATTAGTAACTCACCGGGGCAATGCCGAAAGGCCTTTGCTCCGGCCTATCCGAAAGGAGAGTAATCATGAAAATCGAAACTGTTGTGCCTTTACCTCCCGAGGATTCAGGCCTTCAACACTGCATTGCCAGGTTCCATAACCGCAACATGGATTCCAAGCGAAAAGACAAGACCCGTTTTTTCAGGAGGGAGCCGGTTATGATCGTAAACCCAGAGACCAAAGCAAAGGTTCTCCGGTATGCGATGGGCAACCCTGGGAATTTATCCATCACAAAGCTGGCGGTCGCGCTGGATTACGATGCGGTAGATGCTCTGGGTGTTCGTTTTAAAGACACTGTAAATCTTGAGGTTCGCAGAGCCAGGCGCTGGGAAGTCTGGCAGTGGTTCTGGAACCATCCGGATCAAAGTGTCCAACTGTCAATCAAATTGGGCGTGGTTGGCGCTGTGTTGGGAGTCATGGGCTTCCTGACTGGCGTAGCTCCGTACCTCTTGGGATAAACCAATAAAGCCGTTAACGGGCAATGTAAGTCCGGAGACGGCTTGCATTGCTCTCTCGAAAGTGGAGAGTCAAATGAACACATTAGAACAACTTGTAAATCAGAGAGTGCTTGAGGAAGGTCTGAAAAAGGCGAAGCCATTGGCCGCGCAAATGGGGCTTGAATCTGTACCTGATGAGATGCTTGAAATGATCTGCCCAAACTTGAACTACTCTGGGCAGTTTACGCCAGCTCTGTACGCGAGATTTCAAAGCGTAAAGCGATTACTGAAAGAGTTGTCGGAACAAACCTCACCTAAGCACGGGCATATTGTGAAGTTTACCAACCAATATGGGAGCTACGATGAGTCAGCTTTGCTGTTCAAAGAAGGCGACGTCAGAAACCAGAACTTGGTTGCTTGTGTGGGCGGGAAGACGCTAAATCTCGGAGAGCTAGAGCTTCGAGATTATGGGCTCAATATGCACATCGGTTGCGGTGGACCATTTGAGCCGATCTCAGAAGCGCAGATTCAGTCCTTGTCTGAGTTTGACTTCTATGAGACGACCTACAGATTCTGGGGCCAGAATCCATGTGGAAACGGGATGATAGACATCACCGTCCCTATGAAACGTTGGTTCTTGACTGTGTAGCTTCAACCTGAGTGCGCCGAGAAATCGGCGTACCGGCCCCTTAAAAAGGGTAATCAGCGCAGGGGGAAACCCCGCGCTTTCCCAAGCATCTCGGTTTCCCAGGGTGCTTCGGAAAGTGCCTTAGGCGCTCAAGTGCGGTAGCTGGCTGCCAAAAACAAACAGCAAATTATCAACCCTGACGGGAGCACCTCCTGTTAGGGGGGCTCCGTCATAAACTGAACGGAGATATAGCATGTCTAAAAACGTCAACGATGTTTTTTCAAACCGAACTTCTTTGGAATGTACTGTAAATGCAGCGCTGGATCGTCGTATCGGTCTGCGTGTCGGGTTCCCTCATTACAGAGAAGGAGCAAACGGTGTGGTTTGTGAGATCGAAGCAGAGTACCCATTGCTCAACACTCATTCGAGTGTTGCATGGCCCCTGCTCGATGAACTCAACAGTTACACCATCCAAAAAAACCAATCGCTCATTGATCACATTGATAATGCGGTCGCTGAACTGTTGAAACACAAGGCTCGTCTACAGCTTGATATTCAAAAGCTGCAAGACGGTGACATTGATCTGGTGAAACAGGCCAAGCAGCAATACGAAGACAACCAGATGTCGAGTAGCAGCTAGTTCAGGTCTGATAGCCAGGATTCAATTTTAACCCTACCGGGGTGCTTTCCCGGAAGGGATGGGCACCCTGCTAATCCAGGAGGCCCTATGCAACAAACATTAAACTTTGATCTATCAGAACAACCCATCCCAGTGCTTTTGCGTGGGGATAAGTGGGATTCTGTTTGGTCAGAACTGACTGATAACGAGGATTTGAACTTCGTTGATGCCAGTAGAGGAACCAGTCTGTCATCGTTGATCACGTCATCGGTTGAGTCCATTCACACGGCCTTAATTGATGGGTGGACCATGATGATCGGCTATTCCAGTGGTAAAGATTCTGAAACGGTCTTGCACCTGTTCCTGATGGCCCTGATCCGGGCTGTAAGGAGTGGGGCGACCATCAGCCAGCACCACTTCATCTTGCACACTGACACACTGATCGAAAGCCCAGAGGTAAGGTGGCTGGCGGATCAGAAACTGGCCGAGCTGGAGCGTTTCATTGCGAAGGAAAACCTTCCTCTGACCATCGTTCTAGCAAAGCCTGGGATCTCGCAGAGTTGGACGGGCCGAATCCTTACTGGGAGGGGGTTGCCTACGTTTTCCAACTCCACGGCCCGCCAGTGTAGCCAGGATTTAAAAATCACCTCTGCCAAAAGAGCGAAGGCAGCTTATATGCGAGAGCTTCCCAAAGAGGTTCGACAGAAAGTCTGCCTTTTGCTGGGCAGTCGTGATGCTGAAAGCACTATTCGTGCGGCCAACATTGCAAAACAGCGAGGAAGCTCAGATCGCGTCATTAAGACGAAAGATGGGGGTGAGCTGTATGTGGTGAAAAACTGGTTGGCGAGTGATGTCTGGGAGTTCTTACTATCCGCTGGCATGGGCTCAGCATATCCTCTGCCAAGTTACTTGGAGAGCAATGTCACTACGGCAGAGCTTTACAAGGCGGCAACAGGGGAGTGCGTGTGGTCGGCAACAGAGAAGAAGGCCAGTGACGCCTGTGGCGCTCGCTTCGGTTGCTGGGCTTGCCAGGCTGTTGGGTTGGATAAGTCAATGGAGACGTTGCTTGCCACGGACCCTGAAAGGCATGGCTATATGTCGGGGCTGAACCGCATCCAGCGCTACTTGGCAAAACGCCGGTACGCATGGGAAGACCGCCATCCCGTAGGTCGAACGATTTACGAGGGCGGATACATCAAAATACAGCCGGACGTTTACAGTCCTGTTTTCCTAGAACGATTGCTTCATGTCTGTTGCAGCATGGACTACATGGAGCAAAAGAGAGCTGATGAGCTGGCATACAAGCTGGCTACTGGTCAAGCAGAGGATAACGACTGGAACCGTCGAATGGCAGAGCCACAATTCCGGATCATATCGGAAGAGGCTTTAGTCCATATCGACTTCATGTGGGCCTTCCATCATTTCAATGATAAGCCTTTCCATGCCCTGGAGATTTACCACAGGGTTTGGTCGATGGGTGATCTGGACTTGCTGGAAGACGAGCCGCAGTGTGAAACCGTTCCTCAGTCACCAATTCCGAAGCCATTGTGGTTGAAGGTTGGTCGCTGGGGCGATGGTTCGCTTTCTGATGGCTTGGCCGATCCGTTAGCGGAAATGGCTTACTTTGACGGCGGGGATGACCCGTTGGCAGCGCAAGTGATCAATACCGCAGACGGAAAGAGAAGGGTGGTTTGCTTCGCAGAAGATGATGAAGTGAAAGTCGATCCCGACTCCGCTGCGTTCATCATCTGGAACGAATACCCGCGACTAAGGGAGTCTGTACTAAAGGGACATTATACGCCCGGTAGTGCAGCGCAGTTCTACCTTCGGTTCGGAGCAATCCAGCTTGCGAAAGGAAAAGGCGCTTTGTATCACCGTATGATGCAAAGAGGTCAAACCTACCACCAGATGGGCCTTACAGGGCTACAGACGATGGAAGGAATCCAACAGCGCAAGGATGTCAAAGTGCTTAGCGATGCTAAGTACAAAGATCTGGTGAAGCGAAAAATCAAGGGAAGACTGGCAACGGTACGCTGGTGGGTCAACTTGCACTTAACGTTCAAGTACCATCTGCACCACCGTACTCCGACGGGGTTGTTCATCGAGAAGCAACTTGACCAGGAAGCAATGGAAGAACAGAAACGGCATCAGGAGCGATGGTTTAACTACGTGACTGACGCGATGCTTTGTTACTCCAGCGCATTCTGTATGAGCGTCATGGAAGGGCGAGAGGGGAGCGGAAACGCCAACATTCGTCGTTACATGGCCGCGACCAGAAGGAAGGCTTATACGGCCCTCTGCGAGCTCTTGGACAATACTGACGCCCAGTGGGTGAATGATGTGGTCCAGAGTGCCGTAGGGCAGTATGAGGCGATACAGGCAGCCCTAACCGAAGGTTCCGCGCTTGCTATCTATCTCGACTGGATCAACCTACTGTCAAAACGCCATCCAGCCTCTTTGGAGCGACATGTCAGAACGATGATCAAGGCGGTTCAACGCTTACATCGCCGCGACGACACAGAGTTGCAAAGAGGACAGCAAGGCTTGTCCTTGGCCGCATAAAAAGCCCTCCTTCGGGAGGGCTTTTTCTTTTGCACCCCAAAAGGGCAATTACAGCGTTTTACCCTTTTAGGTGGCTGTCATACTCTTTGTTCATTGTCAGCGCTTGCTGGCTATAACGGTAGCTGGCCCAAAACAGCAATAACCTAACCCCTCGGGAGGAAACCCCTCCTGGGTTCTCTCCCACAAACAAAGGAGAGAAGCATGAGCCTAGACAAGTTAAGTCGGCTGGTGGACCAACAACGAAAGACCCAGGATGAAATCGACAATGAAATCATTCTGGCCGTCAAAGAGGTGTTGGCTACAAACTCAGTCGGTTTAGCCCGTGAGCTTGTTGGGGGTGTCCCGCAAGATCATCCATTCCATCCGTTTTTACTCGCTATAGCTAAGCAGCTTGACCCGAGATAACTAAGTAACCCAACCGGGTACACCAAGGCCCGGTCGGCTTTGGTGTACCTCCAACCAATTTTGGAGGCACTATGTCTAATTCAAATTTCGGCTTTCTAGCTCTGGCCTTGCGCCAACGCCTGATCAAACGCTGGTCACTGATGCACTCTGTTCAACCGGAGTCTGTGTTGGAACACAGCGCTGTTGTTACCCTGCTTTCCTACCTGGCTGGCAATATTGCCATTCAGCAAGGGAAGTCGGTGGATCTGGCAGTCATGCTTGCTCATGCTTCGTTGCATGATGCAGCCGAGGTTCTCTGTTCGGATGTTGTAACACCGGTCAAGAAAGCAAACGCTGTTTTGCAGCGTGAGTTTGAACGACTGGAAAAGGCCGCAGAGGACAAACTCATCCAGACTCTTCCCGAAGAACTCCAGGATGCAGTCGCCATAGCCTTCGCTCCCGGTGGCTATGAACAATCACTGGTTAAGGCCTGTGATACCTACTCCGCTTACATCAAGTGCAAACTTGAGGTGGCCGCAGGTAATGGCCTTGAGTTCCAGGATGCTCTCAGCAAAATGGAACGTGTTGTTGCTCAGGTGAAATCGGACTTCCCGGAAATCGACGCTCTGGACAAATGGTTTGGTAACGGACTCGGCCATTCAGTAGATAAACTGCTGGCAGGGGGTAACGATGACTAATCCAATCCCTGGCGACATCAAGATTAAGGACTTTGGCCGCGACCGGAAATTCCGTTCGGTTGATGAGCTTCAAAGCACTTTGTCAGAACAGTACAAAGGTCAGCATGTCAGCATCGTTTACCCTGCAAAGCCCAGCGGTTTACTCCGCACGGTTTTTGTCAGTGTCGATGATGCTGGTGGCGTGAATCGAACCTATGGGGACCAGTCTCCTGTCGATTTTTCTGCCATCAAAGATGACCTGTATGTACCAAGTGACCTGTAGGAGAGCACTAGCTATGGTGGTGATCATCGTAAACACAGGACACTATGAGTTTATCGGCCTTGGTGAGACCCACGGACAAGCCACAGAAGGGCTTTTGAAACGCTGGGACGAACACTGCGAACGTAATCCGGATGCTGAGTCTGGTTACATGCAGGAGCTGATAGAAGAAGGAAGCGCACAAGTTGTCGAGATGGAGCCCGGCTCCGCCGTAATTTACGGACTTGACGGCTAAGCCTTCTCAACTAACCCACTCGGGCGCATCATCCCGAGAGGGTGTGGTGCGTCCTAACCAAAAGGAATGCACTATGTCTAACTTTGAACAAGCTCTGGAGCGTACTGACGGTAAAACACTGATTCTCAGCAATGGGAGTAAGTGGGCAGGCCAAGACCCGGACAGCATTCAGACTTTACTGGATGTCCTGGGTGACAACGTTCTTGACCCGATGTTTGAGCAGTATCACTGTTATCGCCCATACCCGTTTGAACCAATGGTGAGGACGGGGCGAAATGGCGAAATGTTCCAGCCTTGGCTTGGGGCAGCCTGCTTCTTTGGGAACTTCCTGACCGTCTCTCATGTTTTCAACATCATCACGAAAGATGACGGTGTTGTTGAGGCCTTAACAGAGGCGATCCGGAAGAATATGGCGACTGAACAGTACCAGCAGAATGCCTATGAGCGTTATGCCGGTTGGTTCTACGCTGAAACCAGCGAAGGGTTAAGGCTAGTCTCTCCAAGTGAGGCTGCCGACATCCGAGCTGGCGCAGTTTCAAAGCTGCGTTACCCAAGAAACTTCGAGGTTATGAAAACTGCGGTTCTCAAAGGTCCTCGATTTGATACTGAATTAAACCGCAAGGCTTCTTAACCCAAACATTAACCCCACGGGGGACATCGGTCCCTGAGGGGATGGTGTCTCCCTCTGAAATTAAGGAGATACCAATGATTAAACAGCATTTTCAAAACGAACTGGTTAAGTGTGGATACCCGGATGATCTGACGATTGAGTACAGTCTCGGATACTGCCAGGGGGATGGCGTAGCCTTCTACGGGGATTTGAGCGTTGATGACGTCAAAGCTCTCATGAATCGCCTATTCAGCACTGAGCCCGGCCAAGTGGATGCTGTCAGCCGCGTGAAGAACCTGATGGCACAGAAAGACATTGAGAATATGCTTTCTGTCCTCCGCGAATATGGTTCCTGTGACCTGTCCATTACTCGGAATAGTCACGGGCATCACTACAGCCATTGGAACTGCATGAACATCGACGACAACGTGGACTTCACAGGGATCTTCCCTGATGATGATTCCATGATTGGCACCGGCATTGAAGGGATTAACCAGGATATGGTCGAGCGCTGGCAAGACCTCTGGGAACGCTTTGTGCTGGAGCTGGCGGATGATGTAAAAAGTCTTTCCAAGAAGCTCGAAGCGGACGGGTACTCGCTGATCGAGGCCTCTCCATGCGAAGATGAAGTGGTTTGGGAACGGGCCACTGAAAACTACCTGGTGCGTGTTACTGAACTCCCTGAGCGGGATTTCGATATGGGCCACTGGGATGACGAAGTAAGAGACCAAACAATTTGTTCTATCCTGGAAGGGAAAGAGCGAGTGCTTGGCCTACGTGTTGAGGTACTCTCTCGTGAAAACGAGATTGTCCTGGGTGAAGAGAGTCTGCACGGCTTGACCGTTGCCAGTGATGACAAGAGCTACGCTGGCTACAGACGAGAACTTCTCCGGGGCGCTATCCAGCAAACCAGGGACTTTTTCTCTCGCCACCTCAAAGCGGCATAACAAGGCAGGGGGAAACCCCTGCTTTACTTCCCAAGTCTTCTTACTCATGGTTAAGCCATCAGTAAGCAGATTTTGTCCTCCCTGAGGGCGAAAGCGTGCGATAGCTGGTCGCCAAAAACAAACAGCAAATTAACGTTAATTTATTAATCCCTGCGGGAGTCTATCTCCTGCTGGAGATACCTCCCGTTATTTCTGGAGGTATCCATGAACAAATTCCAAGACTTTAAGTTGGTTTATCGTCAAGGTGGTCGTCGCTTAGAGCGTGTCTTTAAGGACACTCTTTACGCGAATGTGAAGCGTGTCGCTGACTCGTTTCCTCCGACCGTTCTTTGGCGCATTCAGCCAGCGTAAAACTCGGAACCTTAAAGCTCGGCTTTGGCCGTGACCTTTCAATAACCCATGCGGGTACACTTCCCCGCACGGGGTAGGTGTACCCATTAACTTTGGAGTACACCTTATGAACCAAGTAGCTAAATTGGACCTCGCCCAAATCCGTCAACAAGCCATCAATGATGGTCTGCTGGTGGACCAATCTTCCATCGGTAAACAAGCTGGTTTCCTGACCAATGTGGCAGTGACCCCGGCAATTGTCGATGGAGTATTTGGTGCAGATGGTAAGCACTCGGTAGAAGACTTCCTTTTCATGTTTTTGCAGCTTTGTGTTGCTCAAACAAAGGTCGCTTTTACCGACAACAAGAATTGGGGAAAGATTCGTCTTTATTACCCCATGCCCACTGTAGATGGCTTTTTCAAACCCACTGAGGTTGTGATTAAGTCAGATCCTGTAACCGCAGATGTCACAATCATGATGGCCTCGGAAGATGGCACTCATTTGTGCTTGTGATATTCACAAAATTCGCCTCCGTTTCGGGGGCGACCTTTTTAAACCCCTCGCCGGGGAGTTCTCCCCGGCTGGGGAGCCTCCTTGGCACATTCTCCCGGTGTCGGGGTTTCCTTAAAACCCTGGCGACGGGGGTTTAAGGAAGCCTCGATGCTGGGGTTCACGCTAAGGAGAAAACCTATGTCTTACTACAAAGCTGACACCGTTCGTGAAGCTGCAAACGGAAACTGGCTATTCATCCTGGCGGCCCTAGCGCCCCATCTTGAACCAGCTCTCCGTAAACCTGGTCGTCATGTTTCTTGTCCTATCCACGGCGGGAAAGATGGCTTCCGACTGTTCAAGGATGCCCACCTGACTGGTGGCGGCGTATGCAATACATGCGGTGCCAATCATGATGGTTTTGAGCTGCTGATGTGGCTCAATAACTGGGACTTTAAACAGTGCCTGAGCGAGGTTGGTGATTATCTGGGCGTTGAGAAAGAGCAACCCCAGTATCAACAAGCCGCTGCACCGACACGAGCTCCTGTCCAGGCCAAAGCGCCTGTTCAGCAAGAGCCTATGAAGGTGAATAACAAGGTTCTCGATTCCAAGAATCGTAAAAAATCCATTGCCGGTACTCTGATTGCCCACGGTAAAGCTCCTTATGAGCATAACGAAGACAACGAGCTCAGCTACTTTGCCTTCATCCGTGACAAGAGCGGTTTGGAACGCACCATCTGGGGCGTGGATCTTGAAAGAGCCATTGGTGAAAGTGAAGCCAAGTATGGGGATGAGATCGTCATGACAAACCTCGGGCGCGAGCCTGTAACTGTCGTCGTTGAAGTTAAGGACGAGCAGGGGAATGTTGTGAGAGAACAACCTATGCAAACGCATCGCAACACCTGGCTGGTGGAACGTCGCGGCGCTACGGTAACGCAGTTCCGCGCTCGCTCGAACGGTGGTGTTGAGCCGGTGAGTCACCATGTTGAGTCGGCCCCTGTGGTCAACCGCACGGTAGAAGCTCCGGCACCGCAAGTACAACATGCGGCCACACAACCGGAAGAGCAAAGCAGCGAAAACAAGCCGAAAGTTGTTCCGATGTTTCGTGAACAACCTAAGCCTTGGCTGCTTGAGCTCCAAGAAGAAATGGAGAAGAGAATGGAGCGCGAACGCGCTTACAGTGCTCGTCTCCGTGAGAAAATCGAGAAGGTATGGAACGAGTGTTTGCCGTTCTCCAGTCATGTGACTGAGCCAATGCGTCTGTACTTCAAAAACCGCGAGCTTCTGTTCAAGGTTGATGAAGTAGAAAAAACAGACTGTCTGCGGTTCAATCCGGCTATGGCCTACTACGACGAAGATGGCAATGAAGTTGGGAAATTCCCGGCTATCGTCTGCGCTATCCGAGATGTGGAAGGCAACCTGGTAACGCTCCACCGCACCTATCTCACCCAAAACGGTAAAAAAGCCAAGGTCGGCAACGCCAAGAAGATGATGCCCATTCCTGACGGTTTGGATGTCAATGGCGCGGCCATCCGCCTCGGTGAACCGACTGAGGGTATCCTGGGTGTTGCAGAAGGGCTGGAAACAGCCCTGTCAGCTTATCGAGTCACTCAAATCCCGGTTTGGTCAACGGTCAATGCGACCCTGATGGAGTCCTTCGAGGTTCCAGAAGGTGTTCACACCGTACTGATCTGGGCTGACAAAGATAAGTCTGTGACTGGTGAGAAGTCAGCGAACGTGCTGAAAGCCAAGCTGGAGAAGCGCGGCATTCGTGTGTACGTCCTGCTGCCTAAACTCCCGATCCCGCCCAGAGCGAAAGGGATTGACTGGAACGATGTCCTGATGAGTCAGGGAAGCCTCGGTTTCCCGAATGCTCGCTACCTGCGCGATTTCATTGCGAGAAGGAGAGCTGAGTATGGCCGTCATTGATGTCTCGAAGGTTGATACAACGCCTGGTAACGACGCGGTGTGCCCCTTTTCTCCCCCTGAGGGGTGGGAGGGGGACTCTGCGGCCTACGTTGAGCTTATGCGGTCTCGGTATCGTCATCTGATGCACGGCCAGAGAATGATGGTGACAGCCTCCTTCGCAAGAAGGGAGCCTATCCAAGTTACTGGCCCGTTTGCTGATGAAGCGACGAAGATCATTAACTCAATGAAGATGAACAAGGCGAAGCCAACAGCTTTGTCTGCCTAAAACTTTAACCCTGAGGGGGTGTTCATGCCCTCTCGGGCATGATTCGCCTCCTCTTCAACTATGGAGGTAATCATGAAAAAGTTTTTGCGTATTAAGACGTGGTTTGTGCGTCTTTTCTCTCCTGACAAGAAGACTCTGGGAGCTATCGGTGAAGACCTGCGTAAGGTCGCCGTAACAGCCATCGGTGTCGGTATTGTAGGATTGGCTGTATCTGGGGACACTATAACCGTCAAAGAAGCCGGTTTGGTGTTGGTCATTGGGGTTATCCTGTGGATCTATGGTATAATCTTAACCAAGGTCAGCAATTCCTAAGGGGGTCAAATGGACGCTTTCACATTAGGCATGTTGGGGTTGCTCATTTTTTTCACTGTCGTCACTGGCGGCAGTCTGTATCTCTACCATGAGAAACAGAAGGAAAAAAAGCATCACAACGCCTAAAGAGTAACTGCGATAATGAACGTAAAGGCCAGCAATAGCTGGCCTTTTTTTATACTTGCAGTTTGAAGTGTTACATGTCACGATGAAGTTGGTGTGACATGTAACGGTAAAGGTGTTTTTTTGAAAGTATCCAATGAAGATGCTCAGGCTACGGCGATCTATCTCCTCAGAGCTGCTTCGCGCCCAGCTTTCTGGCGTGACGTCCCATTCGATAAGAAACTTGAAGCCGTGGACAGCCTGAACAGCATGGGGCGATCACCATCAGAACTCACTGAATGGATTAATAAATATCTGACAGCAGAGCAAATCAATAAACTCGGGACATCAATTAGGCAACGTCGCAGAAGGGGATATGGTGTTGGTAAAAGCATAACTATAAGCGATAAAGCCCACAGGATTTTGAAGCGGTTGGCAGAAGTCGATGGTTGCAATTTGTCAGAAGTGATAGAGAAACGCCTAGCCCGAGCTTATAAAAATACTTGGGACCACAAATAGAGTGGCACTAGGGGTTGCATTTTTAAAACCCGTGGTAGCATCTAAATGAACCCTAACGAATAGGGGTGCTGGCGGCGATGCCGACCATTATCCCGATAATGGAGAAATAGACCATGATGACACTGACTACTGTCTCGAAGAAAACTTCTAATAATTCAGCCCTTGTATTCTGGCGCGTTGGTACAAAACGGAAAGGCATCCTTGATGTTCGTATTGATTTTGACAACGAGGAGGCAGATCTTTTGGCTGAGCTCGTAGCCATTCGCTATCTGGCGCTGGACAAACAGGTTTTTTGCAGAGAGCCAGGTGCTGGTGCTGGTTACAAGCTGGTGGTATCCAAAGGTGCGATTAAAAAGCTGGCGCTGGGCAAATCCACCAAGGAGTTTGCATTCAAGTTTGCGGCTTGCCTCACTGGACGTTTAAAGGGCGCTACTATTGAAGTTTCGCAGAGCATGGAGTTTATGGATGAGCCGGGTGAGGGCAACGTTGAGCTCCTCGATGTGGACAAGCAAGCCTATACTCAAACCCATGACGAAATCTCTACACCGGCCATTGGTCCCGTCCTTGTTACTCAACATGCCATCGATCAGTATCAGGCCCGGATAACCTCTGGAGACCCTAAAAAACCGTGGGCCTCACTCGTTGGTCGCCTCCAGCATCCAGAGTTACAGGTTCAACCCTTTGACGAGAAAGTGGCTCGCCATAAAGCCAGAAAGTATGGCCGCGTAGATAACGTGGAAGTCTGGGGCCATAGAGATTCCAAGTTCAAGTACCTGATGGTGATCAACGACGACAACCAAAAACGTGTTCTTGTCACAGTGTTTGAGCGAAATGAGTAACCTGCTTCTCATTTGTTCTGAATACACAACCTCTCCAAATCACGTATTCATACCCTAAAAGGGCAAAAACGCAGTCGTTGATAACGACTCTCCCACCTGAAAATAGCTCCAGCATAAAAACTGGAGCTGTAAATGAGATCGAGACCTTCCCTTTTACTGATGCGAAACCTGCGGTCATTGGCCGTTGTGGTGCTCGCAACTTTGCCATGCGTTGCTTTTGCACAATGGCGGGTTGTAGCCGTGAGCACCGAAGTAGACAAAATGCGCTTCAACACCATCATAGACGCGCATTCCTTCATGAAGAATTATCGCTCTGGTGAGGAGCAAGGGAAGGGAACGCCAGTTGGGGATGCGCTTTATCCGGTTGCCAGTTATGGTGATGGCCGTTATGTCTCCAGGATCTGTTTTAAGTATCTAGGTGCTACTGGCGATTATGACCCCACTACCTGCACTGGCGACCCAGCTACGGTCTACTGGCGCTCAACCTATGTTCTGCCGGGTGAGATGGATAAAACACCGTTCCTGGACAGGGATCTCGGCTTACCAACAACGACCATGTGTGTAGGGAACCCTATCCATCTTGGCACCGGCAACAAGTTCCAGGCTGAACTGGATTATCAAAGCGGAGGCTCCGACCCTTTCACATTCACCAGATACTACAATAGCCACCTTCCTGATGAAGAGCTCGGCGGCTGGCGGCATACCTACTCGCGGAGCGTCGAGGTCAACGCCTCGAAGTACGGTGAGAACATGGTTGTCCTGCACCGGCCAGAAGGGCAACAACTCGCGTTCTACAACTCGTCCTCTGTCTGGGTGCCAACATGGAAAACCGATGATACCTTGACGAAGGATGCTACCGGCTGGCGTTACACTCAATCTGACGGGGTAGTCGAGGCCTATGATGAAACCGGACGACTGACCGGCATCGAGAAGCCCAACGGCAATCACATCACCCTGAGCTATCTGAACGGAGAGCTATCCTCGATCACTGACGGCTTTGGCCGCAACATCCAGTTCCAGCATCAAGATGGCCGCATGGTCAGTGTCACCGATCCTGCTGGTGGCAGTATTCAGTACCAGTACAACAGCGCTGGCAAGCTGGCGGAAGTGATCTACCAGGACAATACGAGCCGCAGCTATCTCTACGATGACCCGAATGCACCGGGTTTGCTCTCTGGGCTGGTGGACGAGAACGGCAACCGTTTCGCCACATGGGGATATGATGCTCAGGGGATGGCAGTTCTAAGTGAACACGCCGGGGGCGCAGAGAAGACTCAGGTAAGCTACAACGCTGACGGAAGCGTCTCTGTCACCAACGCCCTCGGCCACGTTCAGCGATATACCTACAGCCGTCACAACGGGATGCTCAAGCCTGATGTTGTTGAGGGTGCGCCGTGTACCGGCTTTGTGGGAGGCAAGGAAACCTACGTCTACGACAGCAAAGGCCTCGTCTCCAGCATTACAGATCGTGCTGGACAGAAGCGCACGTTCACCCATAACGACCGGGGATTGGAAACCACCCAGATAGACCAGGATGGGGGCAAGGTTACGACCGACTGGCTTCCTTCCAAGTCGCTCCCTGCAAAAATCACGGAACCAACCAGGATCACTGAGCTTACCTACGACACTCATCTCCGGGTGATAAGCCGCAAGGTCACAGATCGCAGCTCGGGCGCTTCCCGGACATGGACCTACACCTATGCCCCTGTTGGTACAGGAAAGCCGAGCCTGTTGGCCTCGGTTGATGGTCCGCGCACCGACGTCAGCGATGTTACGACATTTGACTACGATGACCAGGGCAACCTGATCCGGACAACAAACGCGCTGGGGCAGGTGATGCAGTTTGGTGACTACGACGCGAACGGTCGCGCCGGGACCATTCAGGGCGTCAACGGTGTAACCCAAACCCTCACCTATGACGCCAGAGGAAGACTTGTCAGCTCCACTGGACCAGAAGGAACCACGGCCTACAACTATGATGCTGTGGGCCTCCTGAGCTCGCTGACTAAGCCAAATGGTGCAACCGTCAGCTATGAGTACGACGCTGCACATCGGCTGGTGGCGGAAACAGATGCACAGGGCAACCGGCGCGAGCTTGAGCTCAATGACCTCGGGAACCCAGTAGAAGAGCGACTGCTCGATGCGCTGGGCCAGACCCGTTGGATAGAGCGCCGGATCTTCAACGAAATCGGCTGGCTCTCCAGTGTCTCCGACGCCTATAGCAATCAGTCATCGTTTTCCTACGATGTGGTGGCAAACCTGATACAGGAGACCAGTCCCTCTGGTAACACACACTCCTACAAGTACGACGGCTTCCATCACCGGACACAAACGACCGATCCACTCGGGAAGGTCACGCAGGTGCTCTACAAGGATACCGGCGATGTTTACCGTGTCTCCGACCCTCGTTCGCGCCTGACCTACTACAGCTACAACGGCTTTGGCGAAGTGACTCAGGTCCGGAGCCCGGACACCGGCACCACCGACATTACCTATGACGAAGCCGGTAACGTGGCAACGCGCAAGACGGCCAAGGGACAAACCACAAGCTACAGCTACGACGCGCTGAACCGGATCATCGAGGCATCCAGCGGTGTCGCTGGCGAATCGCCAATTCTGTACGGGTACGACGAAGCAACCTCACCATACGGCATGGGCCGCTTGACCTCAGTCGATGATGGCAACGGTGTCCGGAGATATGGCTATACACCCGAAGGATGGTTGGCTTACGAGACCTGGGAAACCCACGGGCAGAGCCTTACTACCCAGTACCAATACGATGGTGCAGGCCTCATCACGAAGATCACGTATCCCAGTGGTCGTGAGGTTTCCTACACCCGTGATTTAGCCGGTGACGTCATCGAGGTGGCAACGACACAAGCAGGCACCACAACAAGCCTGGCAAGCCAGATCGAGCGAGCGCCCTTTGGCCCCGTCACCAGTATGGTCAGATGGAACGGCATTTCAGAAAGTCGCTCTTTGGATCTCAATTACCGAGTCACCGGCATCGACGCTACTAGAGTGCATTCGCTGGTCTATCGGTACACGCCAGACTCGTTGATTTCAGCCATAGACGACAATCTCAGCTCATCAGTCAATCAGTCACTCGGTTATGACGCGGTTGGCCGCATCACCTCTGCTGAGGGGCTCTATGGCGTTTTGGGCTATGGCTATGACGCCACCGGCAACAGGACCTCGATCACGACCGATGGCCTGAGCCAAAGCTACACCATCAACTACATGAACAACTGGCTGGTGAAGACTGGGCAAACCTCCAGAAGCTATGACGCCAATGGCAACCTGACGAAGCAGGGGGCGGATACCTTCACCTATGACAGCCAGAACCGGCTGGTGGCCGCAACGGTCGCTGGAGTGACAGCAGCTTACACCTACAACCATCTGGATCAGCGTGTAACTAAGACCCTAAACGGCCAGACCCGCCTACTGATTTACGGCTTGGCAGGAAACCTCATCGAGGAGCTGGACGCAGCCACTGGAGACGTGCTGGCGGAGTATATCTGGCTCGATGGCACCCCCTTGAGCTTTGCTCAGTCAGGACAGACCTATCAAGTCCACGTCGATCATCTGGGCACCCCGAAGGCGCTAACCGACGCCAGCGGCCAAGTGGTTTGGAAGGCGAGCTACAGCCCGTTCGGTAAGGCCAGCATCACCACTCAGGGGCCGACCTTCAATTTGCGGTTCCCAGGACAGTATTACGACGCGGAGACCGGGCTCCACTACAACTGGCGGCGTTACTACGACCCGAATACCGGGCGTTACATCACCAGTGACCCGATTGGGCTGGCTGGTGGGATTAACACCTATGCCTATGCGCTGAGCAACCCGATAGGCAATGCAGATCCAACAGGGGAGTTTGTGCCGCTTCTTCTGGGGGCTTATGTTGCCATAGACTTTGCCTTGAGCGCTTGGGACGCCTATGACACCTTCAAGACCATCACCAGTGATTGTGCGACCTCAAGAGAAAAGTGGATTTCCGGGGGGCTTTTTGCTGCTGGGATTATCCTGCCTGGCAACTATAAGGCGCTAGGGAATGTTGCGGAACGCGCTTTTAAAAATACGGCTGATGATTTTGTAGACCTAGCCAGTTCCCAGAGACGTAAGCATATTCTTGATGGTGACGCCACTGGTGGAGGGCATCGAGCAGGAACAGGCAAGCCTGGAAAAAGTGAGTTTCCTCAAAGTTGGTCTGATGAAAAAATTATGCACGTCATTTCCGATATAGCTACCGATCCAAATGTTTCTCGAAAGGCTGGGCGCGGTGGTAGGACTATTGCAGAGGCAGTTAAAGAAGGTATTAATGTTCGTGTAATACAAGAATCTAATGGTGATATTGTTTCAGGTTTTCCAACAAACGTACCAAGGAATCCAAAATGAAAAATGAATATAGAGAAATTGAATCCACGCTAGATCTTTTGCTTATGGTGCTGTCTGATTCGTTTTCTGAATCTGAAAGTATAGAAGTGCAAGAATTTATTGATGTGGGTGAGTATGGAATCGCACTAGAAACTATCATTGACATTATTAATGAAGAGTCAAAGAACATAACAAATGAAGCTGAGTTTCTGATTGAAAAAGCAGGGAGGATAATGAATATGGATACTACATCCATTGTAGATAAGATTTCAAAACATATAGATAAATAATAAGATGAAAAAAACCGGTTTAAAATATAGAGCAGTATATCTGCTTGGATTTCCGTTAGCTGGAGCCTTTATAGGAATTGCAGTGTTCGCTTTATTAAATTATGTGAATGGGCCTCTAAGCAAATTCGCCTTATATCTGTCCGTTGGTGTTTGGGGGGGGTATGGAGTGTTCTCAGGAATCTATGGATACTTAAATCTAAGGAAAATATTAAAGTTAAAGAGAGCTAATGAGGAATCCAGGGATTAAATACGGCTCACATGGTTCTGCTATTGGCGCAGCATTGGGGACGGCTTATGGAAATCAATAACTGGTTTGATTTTATTATATACACAATTTATTTCTTTGGGGTTGTGATAGTTATCCTTCCTACTGGGGTTATCTTTCTTTGGTTGACATTGAAAAATCTAGTCAAAATGAGAGCCCCGAGATACGAAAAAAAGCACTACAAGTATTTCTCTGCAAGAAATAGATTTGAAGTGTGTGTTGCAGGTGTTTTTTCTGTGGCTTTTTCTGTTTGGTATCTGTTTTTTGCCAAAGGGGGAAATCTGTTTCTTTATCCGTCAGAGGTAATGAGATTTTTTTCAGGCGGATGATAGTGTGGATCAGGCTCTGGCGTTGGCCCAGCCGCCGCCAGCGGCCAAGTGTTTGGAAGGCGAGCCATCATAGAGTCAGTAGAGAGAGATACTTTTGGAAATCAATAGTATTATGATTGGTACAAATGAGTTGTAGCTCCATATTTTAAAGGGGGATTTCAGAGAAATGAAGAATAAGAAGGTAATAACTTTGATAATGGCCGCAGCCGCATCATGCTCGTCAGTCTATGCCGCGACATTACCGACCAGTGAGGTAGACGCATACATACTTGCGATGAACACCATGTCACCTATCACTGCAAAGTACACCATCCAGTACAAGCAAGCGGTTGAGCAGAAATGCAATACAGCCCTGAGCGTTGAGCAGCTCAACTCAAAGGCATTCACCAATGTTGTCCAGGCAATGGTGAGTAGTGAGACCGTCGATAGAATGGGGCTTGATGCTGCTGGTGGATCACTCCAGGATACCCTGTCTGTGATCGGCAAGAACGTCACATGCAGTGACCTGAACGCGCCATTTAAAGCACTCTTGGATGATAAGGACTTCACCAGAAAGCATCAGCACCTATCGAAGGTGCTGCATACTTGGGGTTTTGCGCCCATCCCCTCGAAATCGGCATCAGAATGATGACGGCCAAATGAACGCGCTTTTTGTGAATTCTTCGAAAAACTGCCAAATAATTAAAAATAGGCATAGATAACTAAAATGATAAAAGCTTCTGCTGTGAGAATGACCCTCATGCTTGTTCAAGCAATAACTGCGCGTACAGTGAAATAGTCTTTTGACTAATGGTAGACATCGCCAAGACTATTACTACTAGTAGACAAAGTTGTGAGGTGTCCACATGTCTAAAGATGTAAATAAGCTACTCGCAGGTCAACTTCTGATTGTTGAAGATGACGCCATTACTTCTGAACTTATATCAAACAACCTCACAGCATTAAAGAAAATCCGTATTGTTGCAAACGGTAAAAGTGCAGTTAAGTTTTGCCAATTGTATAAACCAGATATCATTGTGCTAGATGTTTACTTACCAGACATCAATGGTATTGAGCGCTACCGACTTCCTAAAGAAGCCACTATCTCTCTCAACTCTTCAACAATGACTTGTTAAACACTTGAATACTTCAAAACAATTAGAAACATATCGAGAGTTGATACATGTAGATCAATTGACTGGTGTGTTTAGTCGGTACTATTTTAGTATGCACTCAATACATCATAAGCGGCATTTTCATCAGCATGGACAGTAGTTGAGCCGCAGATATGCTTTGTCATCGCTGCTTCAACGGCATCTGAATTTTCAGAACGAATAATAACAAGTAAACTTGAGGGGCGTTTTCGGGTTAGCAATCAACACCCCTCTAAATAGTTCTAGTAGAGGATGATGCTTGCGTTTGCTCTAACTGTCACATTGCCAGCTGGATCGATAATAGTACCCGCATTGGCGTAAATTGTACCGCCGAGACTCTTTTTATACTCCTTTGACTGTACAACCCAATTCATAGTGTAGATTGTATTGGGTTTTATCGGTGCTGTGAACTTTACATCCATGTGAGCTCCAAGCATAGGACCAAATTTCATGAAGTGAGTAGGAAGAAGAGCGGAAAATACTGCAGTGATATGGCTGCCACTTGCAATAATCCCTCCAAGACGAATTGTTTGTTCGTTATCTGGGTCATTATGTACAGGATTTAAATCGCCAATGAACTTGGCTCCATCTACTACTTCCTTCTCACTTAAGAGTAATTGGGACTCAATGATGTAGCCTACGTCTGGCAAATATTCTTTCTGCTCCTGAACGCTTTGCATAGATTGCATTAGCCAACCTCCTTTAGAAGATGGTGCTGATTTCTCAGATTAAGATTTTCGCTAGTTTGCAATGATGGCGCGGAATAGCGGAAATCATGAGCCCATACAAATTGATGCCAATAGCTCTCTGCAATCTCAATCCATATTTTGAGTAGATTTTCATCTTTGACGAATCTCTTTTGATTTATCATTATCCAACTCATTACAGCTTGGCTGTCTCTACAATCCTCGCAATGTCCTGAAGTGCAGCAAAAGTTTACCGTTTTGCAGTCTGAGGCGTAGGCATTAAATCCTGGAAGTACAGCATTACCGTTCTTAATTCTTTCAGCATTTTGTGGATGGTCTACACTCACACTGGGGCAAACATCATATCCAAAATCTCCCCAGTGACTTTTCCCTGTTACCATAGCTTCAATGTAGTAAGGGTGGCTAGCGAGTGTCTCTGGAAACAACTCCCTGACTCGCAAAATTTCATCAAGTAATCTTTTTTCGTACTTGGTCCGGAGTGGATCGCTCGTACCATACTTACTATAAAAATTAACTGAGACTGTATTTCCATTTTCCGATATTTTTCTCACTGTCTCTTCGATATGAGCAATTCCATCTTCAGTCACTGCAAAAATGAAATGGGCTCTCGGATCATATTTATAGTTCTTAAGAGCAGTCTCAAATAGACCCGAAAAGGAGTTTCCGTTAGGTTTGATCGCTCGCAGGTCATCGTCTAGAGAGCCACCACCAAACAAAGAGATTAAAACCGAAAAATCCTTAAAGCCTTCTTTGGGCAAAGCTTTAAGACCATTGGTTGATATGCTATTAAACTCCATAATCTCAGCAAATAATTCGAGTCTTTTGGGATGGAGCGTAGGCTCGCCTCCTATAATCAGACTAGTATTGATACCTCTATTCCTCTCAGAGATAAGAAACTTTTTAATTTCATCCTTTTTGGACAAATCTTTTGTTCTTTTGTCAAAGTCATATTCAAAAAACCAACAACCTTTACACCTTATATTGCACGCTGTAGTGATTAAATACTCTGACACTCTAACTCTTGAACTAATTTGTTTAATCCGTTGATAACGAGCATAATATTCAAAGTCACCGTTAAGCCTTTTAAATATTGCATTTTTGGTAACATCTTTCATAAGCAAATCCTTCTAGCATAAGATTAGAGAAACTTTCTGTTTGCAGTATCGTCTGGTACATGAAGTCCAAGAGCTTCTAATTTTCTTCTGGCCTTTTCCGCAAATTCGTTGCGTGCAACGGAATATGACTTTTGCCTCAACCCGTATTTCACGTACAATTCTGACCTTGGGGAATCACTTCTGCCAAAGGTATCAAGTGTTACTGGCCACATTCTTATAAGAGCTTCTTGAATTTGCTTGAATCCATTTTTCGTCTTACACATGCTCCTCGTAATCCTGAATCCATGCCCAACGTGCAGTTTTTCATCCTTTAAAACATGAGGGCACATGTCAGCAATAGGCCTGTAGGAACTTTGAGCCATTTCCTCTAGGACATCAATTACAGCGTCTTCTACAAGAGTCGAAATCAATGCTCTTTCAGCCCAATTTCGACAACTTTTTACGGCTTCGGTCGCGTAGAACGCTCTATCGTTCAAGTTTTGCGATAGCATAAATGACGTATCTATACCAATATCTAATAAAATGTCCGCAGCTCTTTGATAGTGGTCAAGTTCATCCTTGGCTAATTCGCAGCACACTGCTTTCTCGTAGGGGTCATTTGTCAAAAAGTAAAACAATTTTACATAGTCATCAGCTCCAGAAAGTTCCCCTTCAGCATGGGCAGTCAATTGCCTCTTAACGAGATCTTGATATTCTTTAGGTGTTTCAAGTAGTTCTGATGGAGTTGATATATGGAATGGGCTTACATCTTTTACAGCAATAGATTCTTGTAGCATTTCACAGTCCTTTTTGGAAAAGTAGTTACCAAGAACAAATGCGAAGTTAATCTTGGTAAGGTCCTGTCTATAGGATGCCCACCTTTTTCAGAAATTCAAATTGCTACTAATGTTCATGACAGCAGAAAATGAGTTACATCAATGCCTAACAGATAACTGGACCTTTAAAGCAAACACATGTTTTACTTGAACCTACAAAATAACTCAAAAAAATCAAGGCGAGTTCCACACAACGTCATACGGCTTTCCAATTGGAAAGTCCATACCACAAAATAACCATAGAAATGATCTGCAAATTTGTAAAGACGTTGTTTAAAAAATTTGCCAGAAAGTAATAAAGTTATTAACTAAGTTCTTAACGCTGGGAATTGATATCACGAGCTACGACCATACCTAAAGTATAGTCGCGTGATTACTAAAGGAACTTGACGGTCTAACTAACCTGAACTCGGTTTAAGAAATTGAACTAATTGCCTGTTCCAAGATCCGATCTTTCGACCAAGAAAAATATGGACCAAAAAGTGTTCAGCGTTCTCCAAGTCCCAATGCCACATACCGTCCAATGACGAGTGTTCAATAAACCTGAATATGCGCGTATCGGATTGAACTAAGTCGAGCAACTCTTTCTCAAGTCTATGCAATGGTAATACCTTTTAGTTCAACGCCGACGTTTGAACTTCCTCTATTTACACCTACTGCTGTGTTAATGATAGCGTCAGTATCTCAATGAAGAAACTAATTAAATTAATACTAAATCAATAAATTCATCAAACAAGAAAGTATTAAAAAACGACCGTTTTATGAGAGTGAAAAGTATTTTCTCCGCTCGGTCTGATTTTATTGGTTCTATTTGTTTTATAAACCCATCTCATTTAATATAGTCTCATAAAGTCATTTTTCAACATGTAAATAAGATTATGGGGCTCAAAATAGGGTATGCTCGAGTAAGTACATCTGATCAAGACTTAAATCTACAGATCGATGCGTTAATGAACAACGGGTGTGCTCCTGAACATATTTTTACCGATAAAACGTCGGGAGCAAAATCAACTCGACCAGGATTAGATAAATGTCTTGATACATTGTCATCTGGAGACATTTTAATAGTATGGCGATTAGATCGTCTTGGCCGCTCAATGTCTCACTTGATCAATTTGATTGAGTCATTAGTTGAAAAAGACATTGGATTCAAATCGATCCAGGACGGTGCTATTGATACAACAACAGCTTCAGGTGAGTTGATGTTCAATATATTTAGTGCATTGTCGCAATTTGAGAGACGATTAATCCAAGAGCGGACCAATGCTGGTTTATCTGCTGCAAGAGCACGAGGACGGAATGGCGGTAGACCTAAAATCGGTATCAACAACCCTAAAGTCCAGATGGCAAAGCAGATGCACCAAAATAATTCACTTTCTATAGAGTCTATTTGTAATTCACTTTCTATATCTAAAGCAACTTTCTATCGTTATTTAGCAATGTGATTATAAGAAAGCAACTCATTGAACTATTATTCACTTTGCAGAGGCTCCACACCACTAAGCAAACCTGCCAAATCAATCGCTTTACGATTTTTGTTAAAGGCATACTCTCCGTTCAAGTTGATGTGCTGCCAAGCAACCGGTGATAGTTTAGAAATAATATCTACCACATCTTGTCTACCGTTTCTTTCTTGGATCTTCAAAAAGGCTGATAACAAGGCAGAATTATAATAGATAATACAGTTTGAAATGAGCCGCGCACAATCATTCCATTGAGACACCTGATAATCGTTACCACCACGAAATCTATTACCATTGACTGAGGTAATGGCTCGTTTTAACTGGTGATAGGCTTCCCCTCTATTTAACGCTTGCTGAACATAATGGCGTAGTGTTGAGCTATCAACGTACTCCAAAACGTAAATCGCTTTAATTAGACGATCATACTCATGCAAAGCTGACAACGTGCGACTCTTGCCGTTACTGAGCTTTCTAATGATGGTGCTTTGAGTAGTTGTCTTTTGGCTAAGAGAACAAAGGATATGTTGAATGTTTTCCCATTCTTCAGCCACTAATTTATAGTTAACGTCTTTCTTTAACTGAATTCGGCCACCTTCTTCTTCAGTAACTTCAAATAAGTCAAAAAACACTCGTTTCATTTTTGCGTATCGAGGCGCAAAGGTGTAGCCAAAGAAATCTAAAATAGCGAAATTGACGTTATTCGTGCCGTGGTTATCGGTGGATAACGTATTTGGCTGTATCTCAGAGGTATTGTTGTAAAGCAAATCAAATGCAAAATGACCTTCATATTCATTCGCGCCAATAACTTGAGTATTCACTGGCACATGATTTGACACTAACGTCAGCGCTGAGACACCTTTGCCTTTGGCAAAATACTTGGATGAATAACGGGCTTTAAAGGTGTTGATCCTACACTCGAATTTTTGACCATCGATGCTTGAAAATAACTGATTGTCATCAATATGGTAGTAAGCAAATATTGGCAGGATAGCAATGGCATTAGAGATCTGATCATTAGACTCTTTCAGCGTCTCGTATCTGATGTAACTATCATTAACACTGCGCAACTTTCCCATCGAACGGTCGGAGATATTGGCCATTTTATATAGGCCGTAATTCGTACCGTTGGCGAGTATGCAGGCAACCAGATCTTCTTTGTCTACTGATGATTTTTGTTTTGTGGTAGCGATATGTGTAAAAGCATTGAGGTAATTAGTTTTTTCGTCAACAAACAGCATAAGCTCGACAATACCCATATGCTGAATTTGATTATAGAGAGGGTTATCAACCGTTTGTTGCCAGCGGCTATTTGGGATAGACCATTTTAGTTCTGACTTACCAGGTATAACTTCGACGTATTTGTTGTCACCACTGAATATATGTGTGCCAGCCTCTTTCAATTTCACTTCAAGCTGATACTGCTTCTCATCCAAGGTTTGGTTAATTGGTGCTGATAGTTTATCAAGCCCTGTATTTTCAATAATATCGTCTTTGTTTTGCCATTCTTTTGGCTGGATTAAATCTGAACTCAGACTACGATTATTGACACTCTCTTTTACGGTAAGGCTATTGTTTTGAAATAGTTGCTCTGCTTTACGATACAGGAAGTACTCAAAACGAATAGCTATTTGCTTAGAAACTTCTCCTTGCAAATACCCTCGGTCACCTTTGGGTACCAAGTCTAGGTTGATGGTTCTAACAGCCTTGCATTCACTGAGTTCAGAGCGCAACGTTACATACTGATTATGTAAATCATCTTTTAAATGGATAAACTCAATGTCTATGGCCATGAACAAGGAGCGTAGAAGTTTACTCACCTTGCTTGACTGTTTATCAATAAATTGCCACTCATATTTACGCCCATCAAAATCATTGCTATCAAGATGTTCGCTAAGCAATTTAATGTTCTCAGCAGGTAGCAACTTAAAGGCTTTTTTGCGTACATCGCCAAAGGTCAATGCATCGTCAATATCGCTGTCAATGAAGTAATTCAGCAGACTGCCAGCCGATTTCAATTTTGTTCTGACAATGTTTATATCTTCGATAACTCCCTGTTTGGCGTGACTCTTTGCTCCTTCAGCAAGCTTTCGGACGAGATAGATAAATGCAGAAACGAGGTTGTCGTTAGTTTCGCGGTACCTGAAGAATAGATAACAAACAAGATATAACAAGGTTTGACTATCAGCATGTCTTTTTAACTTATAAACCGACTTGTGTTTTACTAAAGACGCGTAGTATTCAAGGTTTTTCGGTGACAGCTCTAATTCAGCAATCAGTGTCTTAATTTCTGGATAAAGCGCACGTATGATTTTATGCGTCTTTAGTTCTTGTGATATTTGGCTGGCTGAAAAATCCTTCGCCATGCGCTTTAACATAGCGAGATCTGTGAACGTGCTTTTGGAATCAAGCAATCTAAGAAGCGTAGCTTTTGTATCACTGCCTAGGTTTTGGTTCAGGACAGACTCAATGCGACTACGCTCACTAGAAAGTACACTCGATATGATATCTTGAAGTGTCGTATAACCAGCTAACGCAATCCTGTTTTGTCCAAAGTAAGCAATGCATTCATCAAACACATATCTTGGCTCTTGATTGATTTTAACAACGACATTGAGCCTTTTGAGTAAAGGTGCCTTGTCATTCTTGCTCTGGTAAACGGAGAAGCCTGTATAAGTCAGAAGTTTTCTAACTAACGCTGTTTTGGTTCGCGGTGGAATATCTTCATCTTGAACGCTTTTATCGCTGAAATATTTTGCTTTAACGTAGTTAAAGTCAGGTTCAACATCTGAGAATGTAAAATTGAAAATTATTGGTCTGGATCTGAAATAACCCAATAAGAGGATAAAATAGATTCTGGTCTCTGTTTGCCTCAACGTATTGACCAGTTTCTGAGTTTCCTTGTCGAGTGAAAAGTAGTCTTCTCTGTCGGAGTGACTAAAGTTGGGGAGAGCATAAAGTTCTTTGACTTCAAACGACGTGAGTATTTGAATGCGTTTTGTTTGTTCAGCAGCGATGGCATATAGTCCTGATTATTTTTTCATAATCATAACAGACTCAATGTTTTAATTCCTAATGCCGATTTCGAGGGGATGGGCGCAAAACCCCTACTTGGAATGAAGTTGTTTCTCAAAGCAAACCCTGAGTAACAAAAAGGAGCCTAACTGGCTCCTTTTTTAATGGGGATGATGTTACGTTCGTGGACGTTATTTTCACTCGGGATATGTAACGTTGAAAAAGGCGTACCGACAAGAGAGTGGTCACATAGCTCTCCATAATAGATGAGCGACAAAATCTCTTGCTCGTTGATTTTTCCCACCTTAAAAAGGTAATTGATTATTGCTGTATCCAGTAGGTCGTGACACCCATTAAGCAGATCCACGATATTGGCCGCAGCTTCATTTTCCTCTCCGTCATCTCGACCGGCTAATACTGATTCAACCCAAGCCTCAAGGCTCGGATGTCCCTCAGCGAGCTCTATTTGACGGCACTCGTTCTCGATCAACCCTGTGATTGCTTCGTTGAGCGTTCCGCCATAAGTCGGCATGTTGAGAACAACTCCAAATCCGGGGATTTCTTTTTGGATTGGCTTCGCATCCTTGGGAGCTGATTTCAGCCACAGGAAAAACCAGATCCCAGAGCTTATGTCTTCCGGCTTGACCTGGTTGGCCGCAAGGAATTTGGAAACCTCGTTACAGATGATGCCATCTGGCGCTGCCATCTCGTAAATACCCGCCATCAGATCTTCAAGGCTCTTATACATATTATCTCTCGCACCTGTACATGATGTTTTCACTATCGTTGTTAAGCGTTTTTTCAGCAAGTATGTTCCAGCGAGACATCTTATACCATTCCATCCAAATCTGTAAAATTACCGTATTACCGTAATTATGATAATTACGGTAAATAAATTTGAGTTCCTCTTGCTGTTGTTCTACTTATTAAAATGTATCTTTGAAAAAGTAGAGTTTTTGGAATAGGATAGGTGGTGCTGAATGCCCACTTTTTACAAGGAGCGCGACCAGTGATTTTTGATGTAAGAGCGACCTTTGAAGTGGCACTCCAGACGGACACCCACCTGGTACTTATCGATCTGGATCAGGGAGCATCAGTTACGAACGATGCTGATGCAGTGATCGCCTGGTTGGCCGCAAACCTCGAAGGTGGAATTGGAAAACGTAAGGTGTACTACCGGGACACCGATGGACGCTTTGATGAGCTCAAGGTTAATGCCGGTGCTTTTGCCGGATTTGCACCTTGTAGCGAAGGCCAGCAGACCACCTTGGCTGGGATGCTCGGCCAGTAACTTTGTGTGGAGAACTCGATGTTAAACAAAAACAAATTTGAGAAAGTTTTAAAGAGAATCCTCGATAAGAACTTTGAGCGCTGCTCTATTTGCAGGAAACCATTCCCTGGACCGTGCCATACTTTTGCTGGTTTGGATTCGGACAATAAAGTTCAGAACGTAGGTTCTTGCTGTCGGACCAGTATTGTGGACTTGCGGCATGGAGGTGTGTATACGACCGCTCCTGTAGATACTCAAGAGGGGCAAAGTCAGGCGCGTGAGCTACTCGCAACACATCCTTGTAAGGGGATGATGGGACATGCTTAGCAAAAAAGTCTTTTTCATTAGTCAAGCGGAGGCCGAAAGACTGGAGCCGGTTCCCGGTGCGGCCATGATCTCCATAACTGACCCAGACAAGTCCCCTGCCGCTCTCGGACAGTGGGGGCAGTTGTACCGCGATAGCTTCTATGACGGCGGCTATTCTGAGAACACCATCCACACGATGAAGGCAGCGTTCCGGATGAATTACGCCTCTTACATTGACTCATCCCAGGCTGAAAAGCTGTCCACCTTCCTGGATGGATTGGTTGGTAGCGGTATCGATCAGATCTTCGTTCATTGCTATTACGGAGAATCCAGAAGTGGCGCGGTAGCGCTGTACCTCCAGAACAAACATGGATTCACTCCGAATAAGCCGATCACCAAGCCCAACCGAACAGTTTACGAATTGCTGTGCAATCCAACCAAGTTTGAACCACTGATGCAAAGCTACGAAACGCAACATATGGAGGAGGAACTACCTCTTCACCTCAAAATATGGGATTTTCTTCTCGTTGCGGTCGGGCTTAGGAGGTAACTTTGCACGACACAAACAATGACAAGGAAGAGCTAGTTTCACATGCGAAAGTAAATGTTCCGGCAGAACAAAGCATTCGCGGTGAACTGTTGCCGTCATCGAGCTCGCTCCGGAACATCCAGGACAACCCCGCCGTCGCCTATCTGGTGAGCCTCGGGTCAAAGCGAAGCAGGCAGACCATGAGCTCATTCCTCAACATTGTCGCCAAGATGATCGGGTTTCAGAACCTTCGTGACTGTGCATGGAGCTCAATGAGGCGGCACCACATATTGGCGGTGCTGGAAATGCTGGGGGATGCAGGGAAGGCTCCGGCAACGATCAACACCTACCTGTCAGCGCTCAAAGGGGTGGCTCTTGAAGCCTGGACGATGAAGCAAATTGATACGGATAGCTTCCAGCACATTAAGCAAGTCCGTTCAGTACGTGGATCTCGACTTCCTAAAGGGCGGGCACTTGAACGCCATGAGATTCGCAGCCTCTTTTTCACATGTGAAAGTGATTCAAGCGCCAAAGGGCTTCGGGATGCGGCCATTCTCGGGGTGCTCCTCGGGTGTGGCTTGCGCCGCTCGGAAATCGTTGCGCTGGACATGGGAAGCATGATCTACAAGGACCGCGCTCTCAAGGTTCTTGGCAAGGGCAACAAAGAGAGAATGGCGTATGTGCCTGGTGGCGCATGGAAAAGACTGGATAAGTGGGTTGAAGAGGTTCGAGGAACGCATGAAGGGCCTTTATTCCCGAGGATCAGGCGGTTTGATGATGTGACTGGAGAGCGGATGTCGGATCAGGCCATCTACCACATCTTGGAGACCAGAAGAGTTGAAGCCGGTCTGGAGATGTTTGCGCCCCATGACCTGCGACGCACCTTTGCCTCCTCGATGCTGGATAACGGTGAGGATATTGTGACCGTGAAGGACGCAATGGGCCACTCAAGCATTGCAACTACCCAGAAATATGACAGACGCGGCGATGAGCGTTTGAAGAGAGCGAGCCAACGCCTCGATATAGCGGATTAACAGCATGAATGATGAAGAACTCGAACTTGCCAGAGCCGAAGCCATGAAAGCCGATAGGTGCTTTTCAAAAGGACGGCTCAGGGACGAATTTCGGATGAAGCCTAAGCCAGGAGTAGAGCCAGTTTCGTTCTACAAAAACGGGTATGGTGGCCAATTTGGAGTGTACCGGATAGCAGATTGCCAACCAATGCGGAGAAGGGGTTGTTCACCGGCATCACAAAAGCAAATAAGGGCGCAATCCATCCTTTCGGTCAAGGCAAGAATGCGTAGCAACCTGGCAAAGGCCTCTGTCATGGCACAAAGGTGGGTCGCTCTGGAACCTCTGGTTCTCGATACCGAGACGACCGGACTTGGTGAAAGAGACCAGGTGATCGAGCTGGCTGTTACTGACATCAGAGGCGCGGTTCTCCTCTGCACCAGATTACGGCCAACCGTGGAAATAGACCCTCAGGCAATGGGTGTTCATGGCATCACCGAGACTGAGCTGTCGAATGAGCCTACGTGGACTCAAGTTGCGCCAGCTCTCGCCCGGCTTTTGTCGGGCCGTCATCTGGTGATATTTAACTCCAGTTTCGACAGTAGGATGTTGAGGCAAACAGCCAGTGCATTTGGAGACCAACTCTCTTGGTGGCAAGAGCAGAACTGTCTGTGCGCGATGAAGCTGGCGGCTGATGCCTTTGGCTCAACCAACCGGCACGGCACAATCTCACTTGCGGATGCCACCTGCGAGGCAGGTGTGAGCTGGAAAGGTCGAGCCCATTCAGCAGCGACCGACGCTATTGCCACCGCCGACTTGGTGACAGAGATAGCCAAAGTCCAACGTGACCTCGTGGTCCAGCTCCAGGAGCTTCAAAGCAAAGGTAATTTGGAATGACAGAACAATCCTACGGCGAAAGTCTCAAATTTTTCTCAGACTGGCAGAAGGACCCCGCGAAACGCACCGGCCTGAATGTGCAACACACGCTAACCAGAGGTGAATATCCTACGGTCAGCATCGAGATTGCGCCGATCAGGGCATCGGGGTCCAGCCCAGACTGGAAAAGCAAGATCACGGTGCAGCTCACTCGCGGCGAACTGACGGCGTTTTGCAGCGTTCTCTTTGGTTTGCGTAGCAAGGCTGAGGGTTCCTATCACGGCGACGCGAAGAATAAGAGCTTTGCGGTTTACAACAACGGCAAGGCCGGTGTTGCGATCATCCTTAGTGAGCGAGGAAACCAGCTCCAGAATTTCATCAATGATGACGACCGAATGGAGCTCGCAGTCTTCGCAGTTCGCCAGCTTTCCAACGCATGGAAAGTTACCCCTTCTGATGCCATCGCGCTGCTACGCCAATCAGCGTGGATGGACCGAAATTTGTCCTAATCGAGCAAATCTAGGCACTCTAAAAGTCGTCCTATAACCACAAAGTTAGACCATCATGCAA
>WJXG01000011.1_pt1 | contig 103722 bp, 95 predicted proteins | sample 9266541 | NCBI WGS metagenome assembly WJXG01 (sample SAMN12697363, study PRJNA563984) | aquatic metagenome | isolation source: water samples from a prawn hatchery tank treated with erythromycin plated on... | place: Australia | collected 2018-10-17 | reverse complement strand
AGCAATAAACTGACCTCAAGGGAGTCTGAAGCACTGTTTCTATTGCTGTATGGTAAAAAGCCAAGTTACATCGCCAAAATAATGAAAATATCGATCAAAACATTAGAAAGCTATGTCGTGAGGCTTCGGCACAAATTTGGCGCGCACTCTAAGGCTCACCTTATCGATCTGGCACTTGAGCAGGGCTACGGATCCTACATACCAGAAACCTTGTTAAAAACTCAAATATCCGTAGCTCTTAATGCAGAAAACGCCGCTTAATAAAGCGGCGTTTTGACTATGGAGCTAGGCGATCAATATGCCACGTTTCGTGGTCTTTAGAGAACAAGAAGCGGTCATGAAGTCTATGTTCCCCTCCTTGCCAGAACTCAATGCTTTCTGGCTTAATGCGGTAGCCTCCCCAGAAACTTGGTACTGGGATTTCACCCGCTTCAAATTTCTTTTTCAGCTCTAGGAACTTACCTTCCAATACCCCACGTGCTGAAATGCGACTGCTTTGTTTACTTGCGATAGCGGCAAGTTGACTTGATTTAGGCCTTGAAGAAAAGTACTTCATGTTTTCGACAGCACTCAGTTTTTCGGCAACTCCCGTAATATGGACTTGTCGCTCAAGCGGGTGCCAAGGGAAATGAAGGCTCACTTTAGCATTGTGCTCAATCTGTTGCGCCTTACGACTACCTAAGTTGGTATAAAAAATAAAACCTTGCTCATCGACGTTTTTTAACAATACGATTCGCTGGAACGGCTGACCTGTCTCATCAACAGTTGCCACAGTCATTGCTGTTGGATCTGTGAGCTTGGCGTCAATCGCTTGCTTCAACCACAAATTGAACTGAGCAACTGGGTCTGACAACAAATCTTTTCTACGCAAACCACCTTTTGTGTATTCGCGGCGAATATCATCAAGTTCCATCTTTTCTCCTCGGCGAAATTTTTTTGTCGATTGTGCGCTCTTAATGATAAGAACTCAAGCCCAAGGCAACGGATAACGCTACACTCTATAAAAACCATCGATTAAATCTAAGTTAACTATTTTACTAGGATAAATCTGACAGCAAATCCTTAACATTTTGAGTCATGAGTAATAAAATCAATAGAATAACTCCATATAATAAGGACTACCCATGAGTAAGAGCGGTTATGACAAGCTTACTCCTAACGAACTGGACTATGTCGACGACAAAACAGCGGCACTCCTACTAAACACACCAAGTAGTGCTCGTGTGATGCTGTGGGTCATGGTGGTCTTTTTTGTGCTTGCCGCTATTTGGGCATCTTGGGCAGAAATCGATAAAGTCACTGTCGGTCAGGGTAAAGTCGTTCCTTCTTCTCAAATTCAGGTTGTGCAGAACTTAGAAGGTGGTCTCGTCAAAGAGATCCTTGTCCGTGAAGGTCAAAAGGTTGAAAAAGGCCAGCAGCTATTGCTCATTGACGATACGCGTTTCCGTTCCGATTACCGAGAACGTGAGCAGCAGGTCGCCAACTTAACCGCGAGTGTTTTACAGCTTTCCGCTTCCATTACTAGTGTGGAGCTCAATGAAAATTTTGATGAAAACAATTGGCAGAAAAGCGTGATACTCAACTTTAACAAGTTGGCCTTCCCACCGGTTCTCGAAGAAACTCAACCCAATCTAGTTGCTCGCCAGCGCGCAGAGTATCGTCAAGATTTGAATAATCTCCGTAACCAGATCTCACTTCTTGATCAGCAAGTAAAACAGAAACAGCAAGATTTAGTCGAAATCCAAGCGCGAGTGAGAAACTTACGCGAGAGCTATCGCTTTGCAAACAAAGAGCTAGAAATTACCAAGCCACTTGCTGAAGAAGGTGTTGTACCACGAATTGAATTACTCAAGCTTCAACGTCAGGTCAACGACACTAGACGCGAGATGACTTCCAGCGAGCTCAAGGTTCCTGTCCTTCGATCTGCAATTCGCGAAGCCATGCTAAGCCGTATTGATGCAGCGCAGAAGTTTCGCTCAGAGCAGCAAGAGAAGCTAAACCAAGCACAAGACAAACTCTCTTCTCTTACAGAATCGACCGTGGGACTAGAAGACCGAGTCAATCGTACAGTAGTCACTTCTCCCGTAACGGGTACGGTCAAAACCCTCAACGTCAACACGGTTGGTGGGGTTATCCAACCCGGTATGGATATTGTTGAAATAGTACCAAGTGAAGACACTCTACTCGTTGAAGCCAAAATCGCACCGCAAGATATCGCGTTTCTGCGTCCAGATCTTCACACTATCGTTAAGTTTAGTGCTTACGACTTTACTAAATATGGCGGCTTAGAAGGCACGCTAGAACATATTAGTGCCGATACAACAACGGATGAAGAGGGCAATAGCTACTATCTAGTGCGTGTACGGACAAAAGAGACAAGTCTCGATAAAGACAACTCGCTCCCGATTATTCCTGGGATGACCGCATCGGTCGATATTATCACTGGCAAGCGGACCATTTTAGAGTACCTGCTTAAGCCAATTCTTAGCGCACAAAACAATGCTCTAAAGGAATAGATTGTATGATTAATAAACAGCCAGAGAACACAATTTGAAGGTTCGCTTGTTTGCCAACGGCCTGATTGCTTTCGCTGTACTGCTGTTAGCCACAACCACGTCATTTGCTCTTAACACTCAAGAGCAACGGTGGGTTGATGCTGTACGAAAAACCTACGGTGATCGTGCAGGCCGGCGTGTTGAGACATGGCGCAAAGAGATGGCGCAATATAAGTCGATCCCAGAGCGAGATAAGCTGACTAAAGTAAACAACTTCTTTAATCAACTCAATTTCGTCAACGATATTAACCTGTGGGGGAAAAACGACTACTGGGCGACTCCTTTGGAGTTTCTTGGCAGCAATGCTGGTGACTGTGAAGACTTCACAATCGCTAAGTATTTTTCCCTTCTTGAACTGGGTGTATCAGATAAAAAACTCCGCTTGGTGTATGTTAAAGCCATTGAATTAAATCAATTTCATATGGTTTTAGCCTATTACTCAAAGCCAAGTGCAGAGCCGATTCTGCTCGACAACATTAACCCACAAATTAAACGGGCCTCTAAACGCCGAGATTTATTACCGATCTACAGTTTTAACGGTAAAAACCTGTGGCTAATGAAGTCGAAACAAGGACAACTTGCAGGGAAGTCTTCAAGGTTAAGCTTATGGAATGACCTCCGTGCACGCGAGAGATCGCTCAAACTAAACAAACCAGTAGTCAATTATGATGAGTAGGCAATATGACTTTATATAAACAACTTGTCGCGGGTATGATTGCGGTCATTTTGATGCTGTTAATTTCGGTGTTTGTCATCGAATTTAACACCACTCGAAATAACCTCATTCAACAACAGCGCTCCGAGGTTAACAACACCATCAATACGGTTGGTCTAGCGCTCGCGCCGTATTTGGAGAACAAGGATCAGGTTGCCGTGGAATCGGTCATTAATGCCTTGTTTGATGGCAGTAGTTATTCGGTCGTACGATTGATCTTCCTTGATACCGGAGACGAGATTCTGCGCTCATATCCGGTTAAGCCAAACAACGTACCTAAATGGTTCACTCGCCTCAATCTGTTCGACAAGATACATGACCGACGAGTTGTGACCAGTGGATGGATGCAGCTAGCTGAAGTTGAAATTGTCAGCCACCCTGGGGATGCCTACACCCAGCTATGGCTTGCATTTGAACGTTTAGTCATCGCATTCTGCCTGATCATGCTCATTGGTTTATTCTCGATCTCATTTATCCTTCGACGCGCACTTCGCCCTTTGCAGCTCATCGTAAGCAAAATGGAGCAAGTCGCAAACAATCAGTTTGGCGAACCATTGCCAAGGCCCGCAACTCAAGACTTAATTTACGTTGTAGATGGCATCAACAGTATGTCCGCCCAACTTGAGAAGTCATTCAAAGCACAAGCAAAAGAAGCTCAGCAACTTCGTGAACGCGCCTACATTGACCCAGTATCTCAACTTGGTAACCGTGCGTACTACATGAGCCAGTTGAATTCTTGGATTGGTGAAGGTGGCATTGGCGGTGTAGCAATACTCGAAGCTAGCTTTATCCGTGAGCTTTATGATGATAAAGGCTATGAAGCAGGTGACGGCATGGTTCGAGAACTGGCCGATCATTTGAAGGTGTCAATGTCATCTCCAGATGTCACTCTCGCACGCATCTCAACTGAGGAATTTGGCTTTATCTTACCGAATGTTGATGATTCTGAGCTCAAATTGATTGCCGAAAGTATCGTGACATACGTGCAAGATATCAACGCCGATCCAACAGGTATGGCTACCGCAAATCTATCGTTAGGTGTTGTTTACAACAAGGCATCAACAAGCTCGACAGAACTGCTCACCATGCTTGATAACGCTTTGGCCAATGCCAAATCTAATCCTGAGCTCAACTATGGTTATGTGACCGGAGAAGACACTGATAACCTAATGGGTAAACAGCAGTGGAAAACATTGGTGGACGAAGCGATCAGTAATGATTGGTTTAGCTTCCGTTTTCAGGCGGCAAATAATAGCTGGGGTCAGCCATATCACCGTGAAGTGTTCTCTGCAATTGAGAAAGATGGCGAACGATACAGTGCCAATCAATACCTATTTGCTTTAGAGCAGCTCAATGCCAGCCACCTATTTGATGAATATGTGATCAAAGCGATTGTTGATCGATTAGAAGCAGGCGAATTTAGTGAACCTGTTGCCATCAACATTGCGCAAAGCAGTATTTCTCAACCAAGCTTTATCCGCTGGGTGACACAATTGCTCAATAAGCATTCATCGATTGCCTCGCTGTTGCATTTTGAGATTCCTGAAAATTGCTTTATCAATTCACCGCACCACACTGCTTTATTCTGTAATGCCGTTCGTGGCGCAGGGGCTGACTTTGGTGTCGATAACTATGGCCGTAACTTCCAATCTTTGGATTACATCAACGAGTTCCGTCCTGCGTATGTGAAGCTAGATTATCTCTATACTCACCACTTGGATGATGAGAAGCAGAAATTTACTCTGACCTCTATTTCGAGAACAGCGCATAACTTGGGCATTAAGACCATCGCTTCACGTGTAGAGACTCAGACTCAGCTAGATTTCCTTTCTGAGCACTTTATTGAAGTCTTCCAAGGCTTCATCGTAGATAAATAAATAACAAAAGGTATAGCATGCAGGATCCGCTATTAAATTCACTTATCTACGTCAGTCGATACTATGGATTAGCAAACTCACCAGAGGCACTAATTAATGGCTTACCGTTATCTGACGGTAAGCTTACTCCTTTCCTTTTCCCTCGCTCCGCCGAGCGCGCGGGTTTGGTGGCAAAGGAAAACCGTGCTGCAATTAAAGAGATTTCTCAACTTGTCTTGCCAGTAGTACTCATTCTTAAAAGCGGTGATGCTTGTGTTCTTAACAGCATCAACGACGACAAGACGGAAGCTGAAATTGTAACTGGCGAGTCAGGATTGGTCCCAATATCAATACCACTCGATGAACTCGAGCAGCTGTATATTGGTCGCTATTTCCTGGTAAAAAAGCAATTTCGCTACGATGAGCGCTCCCCAGAGGTACTTAAGACTCGTGAAGGACACTGGTTTTGGGGCACCATTTGGCAATCGAAAAAGATCTACCGCGATGTTCTAATCGCATCCATCTTAATCAATCTATTCGCCGTCGCAGCACCTATGTTTACGCGCTTAGTGTATGACAAGGTGGTGCCTAACTTAGCATTTGAAACGCTGTGGGTACTGGCAAGCGGTATTTTTGTAATCTTCCTCTTTGACCTAACCCTTAAACTATTGCGTAGCTACTTTATTGATGTGGCGGGCAAGAAGTCAGACATACTGATTTCATCTAAGCTGTTTAGCAAAGTAATGGGAATTCGTATGGAAGCTCGACCAGCTTCGGTCGGTGCTTTTGCTCGTCACCTTCAAGAATTTGAATCTATTCGCGAGTTTTTCACCTCAGCAACCATCGGCTCACTGATCGATTTACCTTTTGCAATTCTCTTCTTAGTCCTGATTTGGTTAATGGCTGGGAATTTGGTCATAGTACCTATAGTCGGTGTGCTCATTTTGATGATTTACTCAGCCTTAATTCAGGGACCGCTGAGACATACCATCGAAGAGGGCTCGCGCTTAGCCTCCCAGAAATACGCCAACCTTATCGAAAGCCTCTCCGGCCTTGAAACGGTCAAACTTTTTGGCGCACAAAGTCAGTTCCAATTTCGCTGGGAAGAAGCGGTCGCTCACATGGCGAACTGGAATATTAAAAGCCGACGTATCACCGATGGCATCCAAAACACCGCGGGATTTGTTCAGCAAGCTTCCAACGTAGGTATGATTATTCTTGGTGTGTACTTGATCTCTGAAGGGGAACTCACCATGGGTGGGCTTATCGCCGCGACCATGCTCAGCGGTCGTGCAATCGGCCCTATGGTTCAGCTCTCTTTACTTTCTACTCGCTATAACCAAGCTAAGTCGTCAATGACCATCATTGAGCAAGTGATGTCGATGCCGGACGAACAAGAAGAAGGCAAGCGCTATATTCACCGCCCAATTGTTCACGGTAAGATTGAATTGGATAAGGTCACGTTCCACTACCCTGACTCTCCAATCGCGTCCATTCGAGATTTAAGCCTGACAATCAACCCCGGTGAAAAAGTGGCTATTATCGGTCGTATTGGCTCTGGTAAAACGACCCTTGAACGTTTGATTATGGGCTTGTATAAACCAACAGAAGGTCATGTTCGTATCGATGATACCGATATCGACCAATTGCACCATATTGATATCCGAAGAAATATTGGTTGTGTGCCACAAGATAGCCAGCTTTTTTACGGCAGCATACGTGACAACATCACGTTAGGTCGCCCTCTTGCCGATGACAGAGATGTGCTTGACGCCGCTAACCGAGCAGGTGTTACAGTTTTTACTCAGCAAGATCCAGCCGGACTTGAACGCCAAGTAGGTGAAGGTGGTATGTTACTCTCTGGTGGTCAACGTCAGGCGGTAGCTATTGCTCGCTCTTTACTGGGTCGCCCGCCAGTTTTACTTATGGATGAGCCAACCAGTGCAATGGATAACCGCTCCGAAATGCACATTAAGCAGCAACTCTCGCAGTTGAAGTCGAGTGAAACACTGATTTTAATTACCCATAAAACATCGATGCTTGATGTAGTAGACCGTGTCATTGTGATGGAAAAAGGATGTGTAATTGCCGATGGTCCTAAGTCTGAAGTTCTAACCAACCTCAAACAAGGCAAGGTTAGAGCGGTTAATTAGTTACTCAGTTCAAACCAATAGGAAAAAGCCATTCGGATAACCCGAATGGCTTTTTGTTAGAGTTTTACATAGTAATGAATGGTATTAGTTAGTAGGGCAATTCGCTGCACCTACTTCTTTCCACACGCCCCATTGGCCTGACTGTGATGGATTATCACCTTGAGTCCACCATTTCGCTTCCCAAACTTTACCTGCCCAAGAAACTTGGTCACCACCGTTGTATACCGCAGTATCAACCCAAAGGTTGCTACACAGCTCTCCACCTGATGATTTCTTAGCCACGACTACGGTCGCTGAAGCCGTTGACGTTGCTTTTCCATCACTAACCGTCACAGTAAAGGCAAGTGATGTGTCCGCAGTGTATTCTGCCGCAGTAAATGTCACACTAGAACCGTTTACTGTTGCATTAAGACCTGCTGGTACATCCCAAGTGTATGTAAGTGGATCGTTGTCAGCATCCGTTGAAGAAGAGGCATCAACCACAACAACATCACCCGCATTAACATTTGCTGGCGCTGTTACTGCCGCTACCGGCGCTTGATTCACTGGTGGAACGTCTTTCGAGTTCACGGTAACCACAACCGTATCCGAAGCTGACGCACCTTCATTGTCTGTCACTGTAAGCTTGAAGCTAAGCGTTTCTGTCTGCGCGACTTCAGCCACAGCGAAGCTTGCACTCGCGGTATCAGCTCCTGTAAGTGTCACAGGCGTTCCTAAGACTTGTGTCCATTGATAGCTCGCAATCGTACCGTCTGAGTCCGTTGATGCACTACCATCTAGAGTGACGCTTGCAGGGCCAACGACAGTTACATCCGCACCAGCACTTGCTTGAGGCGCACGGTTTACTGGTGGACCACCAGCTAAACCTTCATGCATTGCATTAAGGATATCGCCGTTATCTGCATCGATCTCCCATGAGAACAAACCTGCAAGACCTAGATTACGAACATATGCCCCTTTGGCTTTTACAGAGCGGTCATCATCGAAAGTAATTAACTGCCCTGTAGTACGGTTCCACACCCAAGCGGCTTCAGCTTGTGCATCATATCCATACTCAAAGCCGTTAATGCCTGTATTATCAGCACCAAGCATGAAAGACTTCACACCTTTGTAGTCGATTACACCGTCTTCCCATACGCCTTGAGCGGTTGAACCTTTAAGTTTACCGTTCCCGACACCTGTCATTGGATCAGTTGGATCCGATAAGGTATCTGGTGTCACGCCTTCCCAGCCTCGACCATACATTGCTGCACCTAGTACTAGCTTGCTCGCAGGTACACCTTGTGCCAATAGAAGCTGAATACCATTGTCAGACGTGTAAGCTGGACCTTTATACGGTTCTCCATTTTCGTCTACACCTGTGCCATCACACTGACCTGGACGCATGAAGCTACCACAGTAAAGCGCCGTTTGATGACCTACAACGTTGTTCCAACCTCCGTAGAAGTCGTAAGTCATAGCGAAAATGTAGTCCATATATTGAACCGCATCAGCATAGTTCACATCTTCAATCTTGTCGTAACCCACACCGATGGCAGAGGTGAGTTCATAAGTTCTGCCTGTCGATGCTTCAAGTTCATCAAGCATTGCTCTTAGCTCTTGCATCAATGCAATATAGGCTGGGCCATCATTGACTGGATCACCCAAATTAGCCGCCGCACCGCCGCCGCCAGGGAATTCCCAGTCAATATCGACACCATCGTAAAATTTCCATGTGTTTAGGAAACGTTTAACAGACGCAACAAAGGTGTCGCGGTTAGCTTTAGTGGTAAAATCAAAAAATGGGTCAGAAAGCGTCCACCCCCCGATTGACGGGATGATTTTTAGATCTGGGTTACGCTGCTTAAGCGCCATCAACATAGCGTAGTTGCCCTTGATAGGAGAGCTATATTCATGCCCTGCCTGAGGGAAGCTCTTCTGGTACGCTGCCCAAGGGTCATGAATAACAACTTCATAATCAGGCACTCCCTGACAAGCTGTCATCAAAGCATTGTAACTATTGCCGCCTACCGACTTAACCGATTCATTCGGTCCACAAATTGGGATAAAGCCATAAAGTATATGAGTCAGGTTGTCTGCTGGTAGATTATCGACTGTATAGTCACGGCCATAGATCCCCCACTCTACAAAGTAGGTACCAACAACTGTGTTTGGATCTGTGTTGTAAGATTTGTTGTTTGGGTCGATGTTCATCGCTAATGGCTTCAAATGAGAGCCATCGGTATCAGCGACAGTCACCTCAACGGGTGCGCTAACGCTACATCCCGTTGCATCACATGCTTCAATGGTCATCTGATAAAGGCCGCCTTTACCATATTTGAAGCTTGCTGTAGTTTGACTGCCCGCAATTGGGCCTGTTGCGACTTGTACACCATCAAAGTAAACCTTGTATGTGTCACCCGTCGTGCCACTCCACTGATTAAACTTAACGGTAATATCCGCCTCATCGAAATACTTAACCATCTGGTTGTAACCAGACGTCGTCTCCATCGCTAACTGAATCTTAGAAAACTGAAGATTATTGGAGCCATATACATCAACACTTGGAGCCGTTGGTGCCGCTATTGTCGTGCCTGAGATCGCTAATGCGATACCCGCCGCGCACAATGTAATACGATTCATACCTATTTCTCTCATTCCTTGTATGTTCACTCTAAAGTCAGAGTCAAATCTGTTCTTCAACGGATCAAAGAACATCACATTCAAGTATTTAAGAGACTTTTTTTTAGGAGAAAAAAATAAAGACTATTTTCGAGTGACGATAAGAAATCATTTTGTTGTTGCTAAGTTGTTACATTCTAAAGTGGATATCGAGCCAAAATTTATAAATTCAATTCGCATTAGTACAAATGACATATCAATCAACTATTTACAGACATCAGTGCTATAAATTCAATGATAAGTAATATAGAAAACTGCCACAGCTCGATTAAGATGTGGCAGTTTCATTAACGTTTTTTATATCGGTAAAAGCAGGTTATTTGGACTTAAAACGCGCCGTGAAATGACGAAGTACCGGCGGCTCGTAATCAAATGTCAGCCCTTTTAGCTCGTGCGCACGCTCTTTTAAAGCGATGATTGCATCGGCAATATAGTCCATGTGATCATTAGTATAGACACGTCTTGGTATGGTGAGCCGCATCAGTTCTAGCTCCGATGCTTTCTGTTTACCTGTTTCAGGGTCTCTACCCAGAAGCAGTGAGCCTATCTCTACTGCTCGAATACCCGCTTCTAGATACAACGCATTACACAGCACCTGGGCAGGGAATTCGTCAGCAGGGATATGAGGTAGAATTTTTGCCGCATCAACAAACACTGCGTGTCCACCTGTTGGATATTGAATAGGGATCCCACCTTCTCTTAAGCGCTCACCGAGATACTCCACTTGACTGATTCGGTAATGCAAGTAGTCTTCATCCGCGCCTTCGTACAAACCACGAGCAAGCGCTTCCATATCGCGCCCCGCCATACCTCCATAGGTCACAAAACCCTCCATCGGTACGCAGCGTGTCTGAACCGCTTGAAACAGTTCTTCATGATCGCGGATACAACAGAGACCGCCGATGTTGACCATAGGGTCTTTCTTCGCTGACATGGTGAGCATGTCACCATATTGGTACATCTCGCGAATAATTTCTAAGATAGATTTATCTTGATAGCCCGCTTCGCGCTGTTTGATGAAATAGGCATTTTCGCAGTAACGCGCAGAATCAATCACAACCGGAATATCGTTTTTGGTTGCAATCTCATACACGGCACGCATGTTTTCCATTGAAACTGGCTGACCACCAGAACTATTACACGTCACGGTGGTGATAATGGCGCAGATGTTTTCTGAGCCGTGCGCCTCAATCGTTGATTGCAATTTGTCTAAATCAAAGTTGCCCTTCCAATCGTAAGGTGTTGTCGTATCAAAAGCGTGTTTATCCACCACGTTGATAGCCTTCCCGCCGTTGAGCTCAATGTGACCAGCCGTAGTGTCAAAGTGATAGTTCGAAATGAAAACTGGCTCTGTTCCCCCGCGAACGGCTTTCATTCGCTCAATGAGTGCAGGAAATAGAATTTGTTCAGCACCACGTCCTTGGTGCGCAGGCACGGTGAGTTTATAACCAAAGAAATGTTCTACCGCTGCGCATAGGTTGTAGTAGTTTCGGCTACCTGCATAAGACTCATCCCCCATCATTAAGCCAGCCCACTGATTATCACTCATCGCTCCGGTACCTGAATCGGTCAACAAATCAATGTACACATCGTCACTTCTGAGTAAGAAAGGGTTTAATCCTGCTTCATTTAACGCGTCAACTCGATCGTCATACGTCGTCATTTTGATCGGCTCAACCATTTTGATACGGAAAGGTTCTGGAATACGTTTCATCATTAATGTCCTTTAAATAGATCTCGTCCCCCGCTGCAATTAATCGCGGGTAATATTGATTTTGATTAAGATTTTTTAGGCGCTGAAAGCACCTTAAGGTCATTAACGAAGAGTCGTTTCTTTGTTGAGCAGGGAAAGGGTGTAATCAACGTTATACCATGGCGACAACACTAGTCTGCTGTCTAACATATCGGTATATGCCATAGCGTTATCCTCCTGATTCATTGAACACCTAGTTAATATAGTCTAGTTATTATCCAGATTACCGTGAAAGATAGCTCAAATTTATAAACTGGCGTGCCACATTAACGTGAGCACTAATTAAGATTTGATGAATTTTTCAAACTTCTTACATTCGCATCTTGAAATCATGCGGCGAGCTAGGCACTCTCTTTGCAGTTTAAGTGCCTGTTTATTAGGAACCAAAAATGAAAATAAAAACAACATTACTTGCTGCAATCGCTTTAGGTACCAGTGGTCTAGCCGCTGCTGACGTTACTATCTCGATTCCAGAAACTATCGACGTCTTAGTGGTGAACGATGCAAAGCCTGAGCTATCAGGCAGCTTCTTTTCATCCAAAACGCTTACGTTACCGAATGGAGAAAACCAAATCCTGTTCACTTACCAACCGTATTTCGACCAAGGTAAAGATCGTATCATCCTCGAAAGTGATCCGATCATCGGCACGTTCAATGTGGCTGACCAAGAACTGGAATTTGACTTACCGAAGTATCGCAATGAGCACGAAGGTTCAAAGAAGATTCGTAACTTAGAATGGTCTTTAAAAGATGAAAACGGTCAAGCGATCGAGATGAAGCAAGACAAGTTGGTTAAAGACGGGATGCAAATCGGTCGTAACCACAAAATCGAATTGGCTGAGTATAATCGTCGTGGTGGTGTCGCAGCAGTTTCAACAGCGGCGGTTGTGCCAGTTACTTTACCAGCACAGGTTAACGGTAAACCTGTAAAAGCTGGCGATAACACTGCAGAAGAAATGCTGCATTTCTGGTACGGCAAAGCAGATGCTGAAACTCAAGCTCGCTTTAAAGAATTTGTGAACCAGTAATAATTTTAGGCTCTGCCGACTCTAGAGGCCAGTACTATGCAAGTACTGGCTTTTTGCTTTCTTGGCCTGTCGAAATACGGTAACACTCGTCTGCATTCTCTACCAAACATTCAAATACTTTACGATCGAGCTGATTGAGATTAACCATGTCTTCGATGATCTTAATCGCTTCCTCTAACGGAAGCCCCTCTCGATAGGGACGCGACTGAGTAAGCGCTTGAAAAACATCGGTTACCGCAATTAATCGGCTTGGCTCATCTAATTGAGGAGCGGCTAACCCCAACGGATAACCTGAACCATCAAGTCGCTCATGATGATTTGAAGCCCATTCAACTATCTGCTGATTGATAAACATTCGCTGTATTGCGTGACGTGAGTCTGTAGCATGACGACGAATACACGCATACTCCTCATTCGATAGCTGAGCAGGTTTATGCAGTATTGCGCTCGGTGTTTTAAGCTTTCCAATATCGTGGATCAACCCTGAGAGATAGAGCATTTTTCGAGCTCGTTCAGAATAACCAAGCTTACGAGCAAAAAACTCGGCGAGCTGAGCAACATGCAATGAGTGCTGATAGGTAAATGAGCTTTTCGCATCGACAATCTGAGCAAACAACTCCGCTACTTCAATCGATTCATCTAAGCCAATCGGATTACGGTAAAGTGGCGTGAAGGTATAAGACAAGCTCTCAATATATCTCGCTTCCATCGAGAACCAGAAATCATCGCACTCTATCAACTCACTCATGTAGAGAACTTGAGTAGGCTCAAACATGGTGCCAGAGTTAGCTTGTAGCTCACCGATAATACTTTTCTTACTGGCTTCGGTAATATTGCCATAAGAATCTAGCCCATAGTTTCCATGCAAGTAATCGAGACGATCAGCAAGGAACAGTAAGGTAGCATACTGCTTAATTTCTTCACTAACGGCATGATTGCTTTTTAGCTCCCGCCACCAAGTGTGGTGGAGCAAAATAGGCATTGCAAGCTCTGATAATGGGCGACAAGCTTTCAGCAGCTCATAACCTTTGACGCAGTGTTTGCGTGTATTCCTTGGGGCAAGTGCAGTTAGTAACTCTCCCACTTCAGCACTTTCAGATACACCACAGTCATGAATCAGACCAAGTGAGAAGATGGTTTGGCATCTATCTTCATTCCAACCTAAACGCTGAGCACAGCGAAAGGCTATGTAAGCGACTCTATGTCCATGATAAATATCATCAACACCTACGGCATCCAGAGCATAGGCAATTTCAAATAATACACGACGTAGATCTACGCTAACATCGTCTTGGGGCACTTCCATACTAACGCTATAGTCATTTATAAATAATTTTTATGCACGGCAGGGTAAACGAAAGTGCCATCTATAAACCATAAATTATGAATGGTTATTAACAGAATTGTGAAGCGTGCAACGTAGTGCGTATTTTTCGTGCTAGAAATCAAACTCTTTTTGCATTTAATTAATCTAGCCATCACCTTTATAGTCTGTTAGGTTGGTTTAAACAATATATGCAAGGAATAGACTATGTTTACGAAGAAAGTGGATGACGATATTTCCATCGCACTAGTTCAAGAGTCCTTCGCTGCCAAATACAGTGATTTAGTAACCGACCAAATTGACTATTTATCCCAATGGCTTGCATGGCCACCCCATTGTACAACTAAGCAAGATTTTCGTCTGTTTGTACAACGAGTGCTGCATGAGTACGCGGAAGGAAAGACCATTACATGCGCAATTGTGTACCGCGGAGAAATCGTTGGAAACTGTAGCTGCTTTAATATTGACTATGACAGGCAATGCCTAGAAATAGGCTATTGGCTATCAAAACACCATCAAGGCAAAGGAATCATCACTCGCGTAGTCAAGCATCTTATTGACTTTGCTTTTAATGAGTTGAATATTGAAAAGGTCCAACTTTCAGCAGCGGTCGAAAACCAAGCTAGCCGTAATGTGGCAGAAAGAGTGGGAATGACTCTGGAAGGCGTGCTCACCAATCAAGAAAAAATCGGTGAACGCATTTTAGACCATGCTATCTATGGCATTCATCGAAATCGTTAAAGTGGACTTGACGCTGAGCACAATTTTACTTGTTATCTCATAGATATAGAGTGCTATGTGCTAGCATTGCGCTCTTTTTTAACTCTCGGGATAGATGTTATGCCCAGCTATGCAAAGTTTCTTCTCACTGCCGTGGCGTTAGGTGCCGGCTTCTTTGCCAGTGATATTGTAAAGTGGTATCAATCCACAAGCCAACAGGTATCTCTAAATGACTACTGCCTGATTACGACTAGCCAGTGCCAACAAGATACTATCTCTGTTCAAGCTAACAAAGACATCAGTCACCCACTTGTCCCAACGCGAGTGACGGTTAACTGGGAAAACGCCAACAGCGACAGCCTTATAATGACATTGAAAGGTTATGAGATGGAGATGGGGACCGCTGTGTTTAAGTTCGACAAATCTGACTCAGGAAACTTTACTGGTGAAGTTATTCTACCAGTGTGTACAGAAGACTCTATGACTTGGTATGGCACCATCACAGACGGCAAACAATCGATCAACACATCAATAAGGATGGAACAATGAGTAGGAACTGGTCATTAATCTTAGTCGCTGCCTTTGTAATCGGCTTTGGACTGAAGAGCTATCTCGATCATCAAAGTAGCGATACTCCTGTACCTCAGGAAACTTCTAGCATTACGCTGTTTGGCGAAGATAACAAAGCCGTGTCACTGTTCGATCCTCAGGACAAGCGCATTAGGGTCGTTTACTTTGGGTTTACTCGTTGTCCGGATGTATGCCCTACTTCTTTAGCCATGCTAGCCGGAGCACTAAACCAAATTGATGAAGAGACGAAAAGCCACTTCCGCCCAGTGTTTATCTCTCTTGACCCGGAGCGCGATGCTGCTGCTGACTCTTACAAATATGCCCAATACTTCCACCCGATGATCGAAGGGCTTTCAGCGCCTTTAGAGGTAACAACTCCTCTTGCCCATAAGTATGGCGTGATTTTCCGTAAAACCGAGTTAGAAAACTCTGAATTGAAATATACGCTGGATCACAGCTCCTATTTCTATTTCCTCAAACCAGATGGCACATTGATAACAAAAGTGCCACATACACTCACACCAGCACCGCTGGTTGAAACCTTTAAAACTATTACATCAGAAGGATAGTCAGGATGAAACTTAAAGCCCTCCTTTTAGCCTCATTGGCATTGAGCCCTTTGGCTTATGCAAACTCGGATATCATGGCTCATGGTACATACGCTCGTGCTACACCACCAAATGCCGCAACCAGTGCCGTGTTTGGTGAGTTTATGAACCATAGCGATAAAGATCGTTACCTAGTTTCCGCTAGCACAGATGCGGCAGGTAAAGTCGAGCTTCACGATGTGATCAAAGATGGCGATGTGATGAAAATGCGCCAAGTTGAGCAAATTACCATCCCTGCAAATGGGACTGCCGTGCTGAAGCCTGGCAGCTTACATATTATGCTATTCAACCTCACTAAACCTTTTGCTGAAGGCGATAACATCAAAGTGCAACTCAACTTTGCTAATGGTGACCAACAAACTATCACTGCACCTATTAAGAAAGTGATGAGTGGGATGAAACACCACCACTAAGCAATAATTTAGCTATGGGAGGTGGGCAAATGTTCACCTCTTTTGCTATGATAACCTGCGTAAACTTAAATACGTCCATAGGAGGATACGATGATTGTACTTGAAACCCACCCGGCAAAATTGGTGAAGCCACTTTAACAACCCGCTTCTCCCCTTCCTTTGCCCGGTGTTACCTAAACCGGGGTCTAAAGACCCTAGCGAATTTCTATAGATACAGATATCTGTAAGCTTGGGGCAACTATGAATACCAAAGCACAAAAACCAATGTCCTTAACGACACTTGGCTGGAACAACCTATTTCAACAACAGTTAACACTAGAAGATTTAGAGCAACAGTTCACCGCCGCTCGCGTTACCGAGCATCATCGCAGTGGCTATAAGCTGTTGAACGAATCGTGTGAGTTTCCATTAGAGATCCATAAATCACTACCCACTATGACGGTTGGTGACTGGGTTCTGATCGACAGCAATCAGCACTTTATTAGACTTTTAGACAGGCAATCCTTGTTCCATCGCAAAGCGGCAGGTAGCAAAGTCAACAAGCAGCTCATTGCTTCTAATGTCACTACCTTGTTTATTGTTTGCTCACTGAATGATGATTTTAATCTCAGTCGAATTGAGCGTTACCTCGCCATTGCACATGAAGCCGATGTTGAGCCTGTTATTGTTCTGACCAAAGCTGACTTAGCCAGCGATGCTGATGACAAGAAAAGACAAGTACAGCAGCTAGACCCATTGTTGATGATCGAATGTGTTAATGCGCTTGATACGTCACATTGCGAAAGGCTTTTGCCATGGTGTCAAACAGGAAAAACTGTCGCTTTCATGGGTTCGTCAGGGGTAGGCAAGTCAACGTTGGTTAACACCTTGCTACGAGATCAAATTCAGCTCACTGGTGGGATCAGAGAAGATGACAGCAAGGGGCGCCATACGACGACAAGCCGTTCAATGCACTTTATGCCTACAGGAGCCGTCTTGATCGACACACCCGGAATGCGTGAATTGCAACTGATAGATTGTGCAGACGGAGTGGCTGAAACCTTCTCTGACGTAGAGTCTTTGGCAGCGCAATGCCGATTTTCGGATTGCCAACATCAGGACGAACCAAACTGCCGAGTAAGAGAGGCTATCGACTCTGGGGAATTGGAAGAGAGACGACTTAAGAACTATTTGAAACTACTGCGAGAGCAACGTCATAACAGTGCCACCATCGCTGAAAAACGTGCCTCTTTTAAAAAGCAGACCAAGTTTTATAAAAAAGTGCAAAATGCTAGCCGCAATCAGAAACACAGTAACGGCTATTAAAGTCATTCTCATTCAGTAATAGAAGGGGCGCTCGCCCCTTTTTTGTTACCCACAAAATACAACTTTAAAACATAAAATTCACAAAAACCGATTATGGTTAATTTTTAATGCTAATTTTCAATTAATTCTAGACACAATGTTTCAAGTCGCTAGTATGTCTGTCTCAGTTTGCAATAACTGAAATTACTATAAATTTATAAAACTATTCATTGCAGGGATAACTATGCAACACAACTCTCTTATTGCACGCTTTGCACGTGGCAATCTGGTTTTGCAGATCCTAGCCGGCATCATTCTTGGTGTAGGTTTAGCGACAGTCTCTCCAGAGCACGCACAAAGTGTTGGTTTACTTGGAAGCCTATTTGTCGGGGCACTAAAAGCAGTAGCACCTATTCTCGTTTTCATTTTGGTTGCAGCATCGATTGCCAACCAGAAAAAAAACCAGCATACCTACATGCGCCCAATTGTGGTTCTTTACCTTTTCGGTACTTTTACTGCGGCTCTAACCGCAGTCGTACTTAGCTTTTTATTCCCAACCACATTGACACTTGTTTCTGGTGCTGAAGGGGCAACACCTCCACAAGGTATTGCTGAAGTACTTAACACACTACTGTTTAAGCTTGTCGACAACCCAGTCAACGCACTTATGAGTGCTAACTACATTGGTATTCTTGCTTGGGCTATCGGTCTAGGTTTAGCGCTGCACCATGCTTCTGGTACGACAAAAGCGGTATTTGAAGATTTAAGCCATGGCGTTTCTCAAATTGTACGCTTTATCATCCGCCTAGCACCATTTGGTATCTTTGGTCTTGTTGCTTCAACACTGGCAACAACGGGTTTCGAAGCATTAGCTGGTTACGCTCAGCTACTGGCTGTTCTTTTAAGCTCAATGGCAATCATTGCACTTGTTGTTAACCCAATCATTGTATTGGTTAAAACAGGTGAAAACCCATACCCACTTGTTCTTCAGTGTATTCGTGAAAGTGGTGTAACCGCATTCTTTACACGTTCAAGTGCTGCAAACATCCCTGTGAACATGGCACTGTGTGAGAAGTTAAAGCTGGATGAAGATACTTACTCAGTCTCTATTCCACTAGGTGCGACCATTAACATGGCTGGTGCTGCAATTACGATCACAACCCTGACGCTTGCCGCTGTTCACACTATGGGTATTGAAGTTGATCTGCTTACCGCATTGCTGCTTAGTATTGTTGCCGCGGTATCCGCATGTGGAGCATCAGGTGTCGCGGGTGGCTCTCTACTTTTGATTCCATTAGCTTGTGGACTATTTGGCATTCCAAATGAAATCGCTATGCAGGTTGTCGCTGTTGGCTTCATTATTGGTGTTGTACAAGATTCAGCAGAAACAGCGCTCAATAGTTCGACTGATGTAGTGTTTACTGCCGCGGTATGTAAAGCGAAACAAAAACAAGCTAGACAGTAGTTTTTGAACGCATTAAGAAAAATGGCCTCGTAATTAACGAGGCCATTTTTTATTGCTTATCCATTGGGGATTGAGAGTAGTCAACTTTATTTTCAACCACCTCAGGCTCTGCAGGTGCAGAGGCTTCTTCCAAAATCGTATCTGAAGTGGTCGCCGCTGGAGCTGCGGTAATATTACTTACCTCATCGGTTGGAATGGAACGCTTATAAAGTTTATTCAACGCCTTAATGATCGAGTGCTTGCTTACTTTATTATCACGAATTTTCTTGACCATTGGCTTAGCCAAACTTTGTAATCCAACAACCGTATCCACGCCTATGTTTAAGGCCACTTGATCACGCAGCTGTCTCGCTGGTTCATGTCCTAGTTGCCCTGCCAAGAACAACCAGATGTAAGCCAATGCATTACCATTGGGCTTGTTTTCCATCCAAGTCTCACCGAGCTTGTACATAGCTTCAAGGTGGCCTTTTTCTGCGGCACGTTCTAGCCAATAGACACCACGCTCAAAATTACTGGCAACCCCTCGGCCTTGAATATAGTTGATGCCTAGTTTCATCCGGCCTTCATTGCTTCTAAGTTCAGCCGCACGGTGGTAACACTCTGTCGATTTCTGTGGGTTCTTCTCTGGATTATTACCAGCAATATACCAGTCGCCTAGAAAGATCAAAGCGTCTAAATGATTTTGCTCAGCCGCTGACTCCATTATAGAGAGCGCTTTTGGCAAATTGATTTCTGTACCACGCCCAGTAAATAGAGCTTTTGCCATTTCGAATTGATGCGGTAAGCTTCCTTCAACAGCAGATATACAAACCTGCCAAAACTTTGCTTGCTCCTTAAGCACAAGATCCTGCTTCATCTTGTTACTAATCCGCACCACACCGTACATTCCAGTGACGTTATCAAGTCTCGCAGCTTTGGTATACCAGTAGACCGCTTCCTGTGGTCTTGTTCTTTCAGCTTCTTTTGCTAGATACAAGATAGTGGGAACATGACCCCCTTCCGCTTGTATCACTCGCTCTTCTTGTTCCTGCTTACGGTTCTTTTCCATCGCTTTACGATAAGCGATTTCACGTTCTTTGCGCTCTTGTTCAAGACGCTTCTTACGCAAAGATAGAGCTAGCATCCACATAAACATGCAGAGAAGCAGCAAGCCTGTCGCCCCAATGGCGATCCCCATTATATTCATTCGTTCTTCTTTTACTTCCTTTAGGTGCCACTAACAGTAGTATCGGCACATAAACTAAATGGTTGAGCGCTCCATCTTAACCTAGAAAGGCGATCAGCCGTTACGCCATCAGTATAAGGGTGGTATCTGCTTCACAACGTCGCTGCTAATCCCTGCTTAGATTACTCTGGCATCTTATTTTAGTCGTTAAAATTTACACCTATTTGTTGCCAGTACTACTACTATTTTAGTCAACGCAATCGAATACACGTAGCCAACTTATAAGACACTAGCAAGAAATCGAGAAAAATTGACCGAAAACAATAGCAGTTGCAGTGAACTTATTTTATAATGCGAATTAATGTTTCAGAGCATCATAAATTCCAATACTAGGGGCAAAAAATGAGACTTATCCCGTTAAATCAAGCAGCACAAGTAGGTAAGTGGGCAGCAGCACACATTGTTAAACGTATTAACGATTTCAAACCTACAGCAGAGCGTCCTTTTGTTCTAGGTCTACCTACAGGTGGTACACCTTTAACTACTTACAAGGCGCTTATCGAACTGCATAAAGCTGGCGAAGTTAGCTTTAAGCACGTAGTAACATTTAACATGGATGAGTACATTGGCATCCCTGCGGATCACCCTGAATCATACCGCTCTTTCATGTACAACAACTTCTTCAATCACATTGATATTCAAGAAGAAAACATCAACCTTCTTGACGGCAATGCGCAAAATAACGAAGAAGAATGTCAGCGCTACGAAGACAAAATCAAGTCTTACGGCAAGATCAACCTATTCATGGGTGGTGTAGGTAACGACGGTCACATCGCTTTCAACGAACCAGCGTCTTCTTTATCTTCACGCACACGTATTAAAACACTAACGGAAGATACTCGTATCGCTAACTCTCGTTTCTTCGATGGCGATATCAATCAAGTACCAAAATACGCTCTAACAATTGGTGTAGGTACGCTTCTTGATGCTGAAGAGATCATGATCCTCGTTACAGGTCACAACAAAGCACTAGCACTGGAAGCAGCAGTGGAAGGTAGCGTAAACCACCTATGGACGGTATCTGCACTGCAACTACATCCTAAGTCAGTAATCGTATGTGACGAGCCAGCAACTCAAGAGTTAAAAGTGAAGACTGTAAAATACTTTACTGAACTTGAAGCAGAGAACATAAAAGGTTTCTAATTCCTTTGTCCACATTAAAAATCCGAGCTAAGCTCGGATTTTTTATTCGCTAAATATCAGCTCTCTGGAACTTCTCCACGCCTCTTTTGCTCTGCACTCGCAACCCAATGTTCATTCGGATCAAATGCTTCATCACAAAGGTCTATGGAGTAGCCCATCTCTAACACTTCTTTAATGGTGAGATTGTCCGCGACTTGAGTGACTTCACCACGTTCATTACGTAATTCCATATGCGCATTCCTCTCAATATCATGATGTCTTCTTGTTAAGTATACTCAAGAATTCCGACTTCATGTGACAATCAGAGAGCGACTACAAAGTAAACTTTTGTTGGATAGAGCAGAAGTTTAGACCTTCGATCAACGCATTCACATAATCTAAGCTCTCATCTTCAAACTTAACGCCATACTTGATGTAACGACCAGTTTTACTGACATTTTTCACCACGGCTTGGAGTGTTTCATCTATTGCATCTTTCTCTTGATCGTAAGCAGTGATTTTAAGAGCAATGAGTGACCCAACTCGATAATTGCTGTTACCCCGTTCGATAACAATAAGACAACCATGTTGAGAGATATCTCTGATTTGACAAGGGTACTTTTGATCTGAAGGAGCCAAAATGCCCTTCAAACCGATCTCAAGACGTGCACTTTCGCGTAGTCCGACAACAACTTGGGTAGCCTTCGGCAAAGTAACTAACAATAGGTCATTACTACCACCAGACAGGACGTATTCGATGTTGGTTTTAAAGTAAACTCGCGCACCTTCCCCTTTTGAAGAGATAACACATGCTTTAATCGAATAGCCTCGCTGCATAAATTGAGACTTTTCTTTAGGGGAGATTGTCGGCATTTCTAGTAGAAGGACGTTATTTGAATGCAAACCAACGTATTTCGTTTTGCATTTTAGGATTTTGCCTGTTGGAGTCGTAACGATACACGCAACTTCACATAGTGGCATCACCTCAAGAAAAGCGTCTTCACCATAACGAATAGATGTCGACATTTCCCCTGTGTCTTGCTGTTTATCTTGGGGAACATCAACTGTTTGCTGTGAGGTTTGGCAAGGCTGATTCTCATCGCCTTCTAGATTTTGTTTTTCTACGACTTCCGCCATTATTGAACCTTATGCAAATTATCGCTTATATGAGTTATAGCTGTTTATACGAAAATTTAAAGATCAGAACTGCACAATTTATATATGCAACCGTATCCGCGCGCGGCTATCCTACTACATAAATCAAATCTGAAACATAAATGCATGTCATAAAATAAGAAATCAAATATGAAAACCAACAATAAGGCATTAATTTCATACTGGACATGTCAACCAGTATGTATTTAAAGCAAAAAAAGACCCTAGCAAGTACTAGAGTCTGATTCTTACATCGTATTTGATTATGGCTGTTGCTTGGTCGGCGCTAGAGCAATTTCACGCACACACACATTTTGCGGTTGGTTGTAGGCAAACTCTACTGCACGAGCCACATCATCAGCTGCTAGCACACCACCCATATCGACTTTCCAATCATCGTAACCATCTTTGATCTCTTGAGAAGTTGTATGCGATAGCAGCTCTGTTTCTACCGCTCCTGGTGCGATGGTCGTCACGCGAACATTAGAAGCGGCCACTTCTTCTCGAACGTTTTCAGAAATCGCGTGCACCGCAAATTTGGTACCGCAGTAAGCCGCATGATTAGGGAATGTCTTCTTACCAGCGATTGAGCTGATGTTAATAATCGTACCGCTATTGCGCGACATCATTGGAGCTAGCACTGCCTGCATGCCGTTTAACAGGCCGATAACATTCACATCAAACATACGCTTCCATTCGTTAGCATCTTGAGTATCGATTTGACCAAGTAACATCACGCCCGCATTGTTCACCAAGCCATCAACTGGGCCAAACTTCGCTTCTGCTTTGGCAATTGCTGCTTCGAAGGTCGCTTTATCTGTTACATCGACTTGCTCACACATGGTGTTTGGAAGGTCTAGTGCCTCAAGGCGCTCAACACGACGAGCTAACAGAAGTAGAGGATGACCTTCGTTGCTTAAACGACGCGCGATAGCTTCACCAATACCTGAACTAGCACCTGTGATTACAATAAGTTTTTTCATCTTAATAATTCCTCTGATTTGGATTGAGATACAGCGTGTTTTGCTGCGATGGAGGTATATTAAGAAAAAAGACTTTGTTGATATATATCACTTCAGTTGAAACACTGTTGTTATATTGCAACAATAAGAACAAACCAATTGATGGACTCTAAGATGCTGAATCACGTTAACCTCGCAGATGTGCGCTCATTTGTTTTAATTGCCCAGCTTGGCAATTTTACCAAAGCAGCTGAGGCGCTATATGTGTCGCGTTCGCACGTTTCACGCCAAATAAGCAACCTAGAGAAGCAAATGAAGGTAACGTTGCTAATCCGCACTACCCGCAGCTTAAAACTCACTGACGCAGGAAAACGATTCTATTTGCAGTGTGAGAAGGCCCTAGCGGGTATTGATCAAGCTATATTAGCCGCCGTCGATGATGTGGAGGAAGTTCAAGGTGAAATTGGGGTTAACTGTGTTGGCGGCTATCTAGGGGAAGAACTGATTGCACAGATCACTTACGACTTCATGATGCAGTACCCAAATACACAGGTTAATCTTGACTTTAGCAGCCATAGAGTCGACTTACTGGAAGAAGATTTTGACATCGCCTTTCGTATGGGACGTTTGGATGACTCTGGCTTTGTTGCTCGAAAATTAATGACTATAGAGATGAGTACGCTAGCAAGCCCACAATATCTAGATGTTCATGGTCAACCTTCGCACCCCAAAGAGCTTACTCAGCATCAATGCCTAACCGGTTCAGTCAAACGTTGGGGGTTCAACCATAAAACCACCAGAGACAAGACTGAGATCGCCATTCATGGACATTTGCAATGTAAAAATGGACGTGTTTTGGTAAAAGGCGCATTGAATCACCAAGGCATTATTCGAGTCCCTGCCATTTACTGTCGAGCGGAGCTAGAGAAAAGAGAACTAGTCGAAGTATTCGATGATTGGTCTATCCCTAGTGTAGATTTCTCTGCTATTTATCATCGAGACAGATACCAACCCAAACGCTTGAGGGTTTTTATAGATTTCGTAAAGCAGCGATTTGATGCGCTGTCAATTTAGCGCAGAAGCAAGTGTCCAAGTAACGCTACAGCTAACTTACGATATTTTAGCAGCAGATAACTCCGCGGCAACCAAGTGGGGGAATAGAGGACCGTCTTGGCTTTAGAGAAAGTACGAAAGCCTTCTTCTCCGTGATATTGTCCGATCCCTGACTCACCTATTCCGCCGAATGGCGCATCCTCTGCTGCCACATGCAGCAGGGTGTCATTGACCACTACACCACCACTATGAGTTTGTTCAATGACTTGGTGCTGCAAAATTTTGTCGTTTGACATCAAGTACAAAGCCAATGGCCTTGGTCTAGCGTTAATAAAGGCAAAGACTTCGTTGAGATGGCGATAACCGATAATTGGCAATATTGGGCCAAAAATTTCTTCTTGCATAAGAAGCATCTTATCAGAAACACCTGTCACTAACTGCGGAGCCATTTGTCTAGTCTCTAGCTCTAAAAAATCGATGGTGTGAATTGTCCCACCTAGACTTTTTGCGTCGTGCAAATAGTGTTGTAATCTTTGGTATTGAGCTTCACTAACGATCGATGTTGAAGACTCTAAACTCCCTTCTTTTACATAGAGCCGATAGAAATGTTCTAAATATCGCTCAATGAACTGCAGCTCTTTGCCCTGAGGAACCAAAACATAATCAGGTGCGACACAAATTTGTCCTGCATTTATGGATTTGCCGAGTAAAATTGCATCTACCGCCTTGCCAATATCCGCATCGCTACCAACAATAACCGGAGATTTTCCTCCAAGCTCTAAAGTCACTGGCGTCAGGTTTTTAGCCGCTTCAGCAGCAACGAGCCTTCCTATCTTTGTTGATCCAGTAAAAATCAGGTGATCAAAAGGTAGCGCGCTAAAGTACCGTGATATTTCTGCTTCTCCTTCAACTGGATACACATGCTCCCCTACTTCAGAAAATAGGTCACTCAGCACCTGGTTGGTGTTTGGCGTATGTTCACTAAGTTTCACCATGACCCGGTTGCCCGCAGCAATAGCCGTCACGATCGGGGCAATGCTCAACACGATCGGAAAGTTCCAAGGCACCATAACCCCCACAACACCTAGAGGCTGATAATTGATCATAACTTTTGAAGGGAACAGTAATAAACCCGCCTTTCTTTTACTAGGCTTGAGCCACCTCTTAAGATGCTTGATGGTGTAGTTAATATGGGCAATTGCAGGCAGTAAATCACAAATCAAACTGTCAAACTCACTGCGGTATCCATAATCTTGGTGCAGCGCATCGACTAACATTTGCTTGCGCTCTAAGAGTTCATATTTGAGGGTACGAAGCAACTCTAGGCGCAGCTCCAGTTCCGGATAAGGCATACTGCTATAGCTGGCTTTTACTTCAGAAAACAGGTGCTTTAAGTCTTGCTCTGTTTTGACGTGTTCCTTCTGCCAACGATTAAGATCGACCACTTTTTCCATACGATAGCCAACAAGTTTTTCTTCAATTCTTGGTTAAGCTTAGTCATTTTCGCAGACAAAGTCTGCCTTATCCGATTGTGGAAGTGAAACTCCAATTAAAAAGCAGCGCGAGCACTGCTTTTTATTCTTACTCATTACAGGTTGGGAAACTTTTGCAGAAACTTCTCTAAATCCACACCACCTGCAATTCGATGACTCTCAAGCTCGACACCTTCTGGAGAATAGAAAAAGATCGCGGGAGGACCAAATACATCCCTTTCAGCAAGCCACGCCATTTGCTCCGGAGTGCTGTCAGTAACATCTAGTTTTATCGATGACCAGCTTTTTAACTTCTCTCGTACATTAGAGTCATTGAAAATCTCTTTTTCGATGACTTTGCACGAGACACACCAGTCGGCATACAAATCAACCACCACTGGCTGTTGATTAGATTTGGCAGACGCCAACGCCAGATTAAGCTGCTCAATGGTATTCACTTTATTGAACGCAGTTTTAAGATCAGATTGGCTTGACGTTTTATTCGCGTGTTCCAAAGGATTAAGTGGGTCTTCATTACCGAGAAGATAACCGACAAACAAAACCAATCCATAAAACAACGAAAGAAACGCCGCAAGTTTTCGAGTCCTCGCCCATCCTGCTTCTGCTGCATCTAAGGCGCCAAAATGGATTCCTGAACCAATAGCTAACATAGACCACATGAGAATCGTTACCCAAGCAGGAATGAAACGGCTCAGCAATACAATGGCAACCCCTAGCAGTAGCACACCAAACAACTGCTTCACGACAATCATCCACGGACCACTCTTTGGAAGCAATTTTCCACCACTGACGCCAATAAGAATCAACGGAATCCCCATACCTAAAGCCATGACGAACAAGGTAATACCACCAAATACCCAATCCTGAGTAGTAGAGACATAAAGTAGTGCCCCAGCCAAAGGAGCACTTACGCATGGTGAAACAACCAAAGCAGAAATTGCTCCCATACCAAACACACTCAGTACTCGCCCTCCTCCCAACTTATCGGAGCGTGTATTGAGCTTGTTTTGTAGCGCTGACGGCAATTGCAGTTCAAAGAAACCAAACATCGCAAGAGCGAGCAAAACAAATACCCCTGCAAATAGACTCAGCAACCAAGGTTGTTGCATTGCAGCTTGTAAATTGATCCCTTTTGCAACGGTAGTCACCAAAATACCGGTAAGCGCATAGCTTGTTGCCATCCCTAACACATACGATGATGAAAGCAGCAAACCTTTACGCCCAGTCATCTGAGAGTCACCACCGATGATGCTAGACAGAATTGGCACCATAGGTAAAACGCAGGGGGTAAGCGACAGGCCTAAACCTAACAAAAAGAAGACCAACAGCGCTTGCATTCTCGAAGCACTATCAAGAAAGCTCGAAAGCCCCTTAGTATCATCAGCTAAATTGGAAAGACGTTGCCAAACTGATGTCGCACTGTCTTGAATCCGATTTGGAAGAACCACCTCGAACGTTTGAGGTAGATAACAAAGCCCTTTATTGGCGCAGCCCTGATATCTAACTTTCACTTCGCCCGCACCTTGATAGGGCAACGATATAGTTACTGGCTTATCGAATACAGTGACCTCACCAAAGTACTGATCTTTCTTGGACTTACCATTCCAAGAGAACTCTGGCGCTAATAAAGTGGCACCGTCACTAGAGGTGAATTTAAAGCGTGATTTATATAAGTAGTAATCTGGATGAACTGCAAAATGTATCTGAAGTCCAGAATCGCTTATAGACCACTGGTAAGGGAAAGCCTGTTCGACAGGTAAAAACGTATCATCGTCAGCAGCAGTGGAAAAAGAAAACAGTAAAACGAACGCTAGTAGGAACCGTTTCATCGGGTCAAAAACTCCGTGTCCTGATGAATTTGTAGTTGATCATCAATAAAAATAACCCCTGCCCCTTGCGGCACAGGTAATAGAGGCTCAATCGTCAAGGCAGTGCTAATAGCACCCGCTTCTAACGCAGTTGGTGCAACTACCGTTACCGATAGAATTTTTGAATGCGTTCCTTGATGGGCCAGAATGTGAGAAGTCGTCTGGTCAGAAAACTCTACTTTTCGCTCGTAGTGAGCAGAAGTCGTTAAAGCGGCATCCACTAAGGGTAAGGAAAAGTATGGCTCTGATGGCTGAGCAGGATTCAGCACCGCCACATTGAACGGCAGCGAGCCAGGTTTCGTTCCTAGCGTGCGAATATCTCCACCAAAGTTAATCAAAGCTGCCGAAACACCAAAACTATCTGCAATGTTGATCGCTTGATCGATAGCAAACTCTTTAATTACGCCCCCGAAATCAAATCGTGTTTCTGAATGCGCAACCTCTAACGTCTTTCCATTTAACGTCCATGACTCCGTGCCCATTGCAGGCTTTGCACGCTGATATATCTCTTCGCGGCTGAGCTCACTATTGCTGGCAAGGAGCGACTTTACCGTCCCAACTGTTGGGTCAAACACACCATGAGTCCCATCAACAATGTTACGTAGTGCATTGAAAACAATTAGAGACTCTTCATCTAGCTCTAACGAATGAGCAGAACGGCTGTTCACATATTGACTAAGCCAAGACCGGTCGGAATAGAAGTTATATTTTTGCTCTAAACGGCGAGTATTTTGTTCTATCATCAAGGCTATTTGGCTCGCGTCTTGCGAACCAAAAAGCTGAACCTCACAAGGAACCGTCATTGCCCGAAATTTATGGAGAAATGGGATGCTAGAAGGCATAACTTGCTCCTATCGCCCACCAGCGTGCTTTAAAACCATTTGATTGCTCATAGTAAGCGCCAAGCAGGTTAACACTTAGACCCTTATAAATCTTAAAGCTACCGCCAAGTTCATATGCATTGGCGGTGAAGTCGCCTAAACGTAAATCTGATGTAGCGTATCCAGTAGCTGCAAAGGTTTTATCCGCACTTTTCGGGTCACGGAAGAAATCCGCCCCATCTTGTGTATACCAGAAATAACCAGGCGCGAGCGTAAACCAATTAGTGACTTTCCAAGACAGCTTACTACCAATTTGATGAGACTTAACACCCCAATCATCTTGGAACCATTTATAACGAGGTCGGATGGTCAATGAATCCGTTATCGACCAGAAGGCTTGAATATTCACACCGCCTGATAAGCGCTTATCAGGACGAGAGTCTTGGCCTAAAAACACCTCGTCAGAGCCAATTTGACCGTCATTGTTGATATCGATCTCACGTAACACTGTTAGATAGTGGTTGCTTAAGTAGCCCTGTCGATACCCCGCGTAGCCAGTGAAGACCATGTAATAGTTTGGGCTAAATACTTGTGATAGGCCCGCCTCTAGACTTCCTGTAAAGATACTTTCCCAATCTTGGGCATTGGTGTTGTTTGCAAACTTCTGAAACGCAAGCGTCTTATCAAATAGCATGGATGCGCCAACGCTATAAGAGCGGTTTTTCAAGGAATCGGCAAAAATCAGCGCTTTTCCGTTAACCCCAAGGCTTTCATAATCTTCTTCGCGAGAAAAATTTTGGCCTATGGTCCATTCATTACGGCGTTCATCTCGGTAAGTGACGCTAGCTGAGATAGACTGACGCGTATCTTCCAGTTCGTATTTCTGAATTTCGTAACCGCTCGCATGGGGATCATAACCTCTACGGATTACTTCATCCGTCTTGCCCTGAGCGGCTTCCGTCGCTTTTGCACGATTTTCGGCGTCACTTGGGCCACTGATGGGCGTCGTTGGGCCCCATGAAGGAGATGCACCAGAAACACTGTCGTAACCGATTTCAGCATTTAAGGTCCAATCAAGGCCGATGCTTTTTTCAAATGAGATAACGTGATCGCCCGCTTTAACACGACCGTCGTACTCTTCGTAATTTAGGTAATGCTGTGAAATATGATCTTCTGCCAAGGCTGGATTGGCCACTGCTGCTGCACCAAGCAGCGTTAAAGGTAATTTTTTCATTTTGTTTTAATTTTAATTAGTTACAACCACAACCGCCGCCACCGACGCCACTACCACCTACCGAACCTTGCTTGTAGGCGAATACTTTCTCTGAAAACAGATCAAACTCAGGTACAGGACCACCCGGCTTCATCTCTTTTTTAGCCAACGTGCCTTTTTCCCATGACTTAACCGGCTTAATACCAAGCGCCTTATCAACGAACTCAAATGCAGATTTGTTCTCTTTAACAACCTTCGGCTTTTTCAGCTGAAGTTGAGCCGTTGTCGGCCTCACAAGTTCTACATTTCGACGCATACCAATATCAGATTGCCCACTGGTGTATACACGCGTTGAAATTACTTCTTCCTCAATCAATTCCGACTGAGTATCGACATGCTGTACTTGCGGTGCTTTCTTGCCTAGATTACTCAGGTCAACTTTAGGAGCGGCGACCGTAACCATTGGCTGCAGAGCGGCGAAAATAACGGCTAACTTGAAGGTATTACGCGTCATAACTGAACCCCCATTTCAGCGAGATCGTCAGTAATGACTTGGCTAATGTTGTTAATTGCTCCAAAACGAACTTTGAGCACTTGTCCTTGGTAGATGTAATAAAGTGCTGGCATACCAATCGGCTTAAATTCACCAATTAGAGACTGTTCTGGGTCATTCACGACGGGAAAGTCGAGTCCAAGAGCTTTCTGAAAAGCCAAGCCAACTTCGACTTCTTCATCAACGTCAACGCCGACGACAGTAACTCCGGTACCTTCTAATTCTCCATATAACTCATTCACTTCGGGTAACTCATGACGACATGACACACACCACTCAGCAAAAAAGTCGACGATAGTGAGTTGCTCAGCATCCAGATTTAAACGCTGAGCGGCAGAATCAGTAAGTACGTCACCTTCTTGGAAGGCCATAGCCGGTATCGTCCAAATAAGAGCCAGCAGTACGATTATTCGATTAATCATCTTTTCTCCATAACTTATTGTTTTAATGTTTATTTATTTCCAAAATTGAGCACTGTTTCGTATTCAAGCTTTAAAATTTGTTCAAAGTACTCATTAAGCTCTTCGGTACTATTGGCTTGAAAAACCTTGCCTGAGTTAGCTGAACCACTCTGCGCACAACGTCTAAATTGTTCGAGACGAGGAGCTAGGACGTTAAAGCCAATGAAATTCAACTGGATACCAAATGTGTTTGACGCTTTATCACATAGACCTGCACTGATGAGTTGATCCAAAGTGTCATTTGAATCAGCACCGTCCGTCATCAGTACCAGCTTTCGGGTTGGGCTTGTGGAAGAGCGAGAGGTAACACCCCAGTCCTTCTGCCAATTGGGAGTTAGCTGCCTAATTCCCCATATCAATCCTTGATACGATGCCGTTCCTCCCGTCACAGCCAACCCGTCAATATGATTTGCCACGACATCTAGATCTGATGTCAGCGGTAATAATGGAGAAGTCGCGCTACAATCCGCTAACCATTGATTTGGCGCTTTGAAGTCAACACTCACTTTGTCGTGGGAGGCATCTAGGTTTGATACTGTTTCGCTCGCTGAGACGTTATCTCCTTGCTTCGTCAACCCATCAACACAAAACACGCCTGCTTGCGGTAGCCAAGGGGCATTGTTGACTGAGACTCCATCAGCGAATGGCACAACAGAGAGTTTGATATGATCTCTGCTGTTGGCTTGTGCTTGCTGGTTTTTTAATGAAGTAAGGGCATTGTTTAAAATCTGCTTCAATGCCGTAATTGAGCTCGACATAGAACCAGAAATATCAAGTACCACCACCAATTCGGTTGGAGATGAAGAGACACTAGGCTCTACCCTGACCAGTTCACTTGAATTCGCACTCGCAACAAAAGAAGTGTTAGATAAAGTCAAAGAGGTGAAGATTGAGTTTAAACGATAACCCATCTTGACCTTGCAGCCTGAAGACATGTCGGGCTCAGCCGTCACACCAACCACTTTTGGACGATAGAAATCCAAATAGCGTTGATTCATGTTCTTGTCCGCTGTCCCTGCAAAAGCACAGGCCAAACTCGCCGCATCTACAGCTTGTGTCGCTCGGTTAGATAACTGAACTTGGTAACCGATAACAATAGTCGCAGCGGCCGCCACCACCATAGGAATCAACAGAGCTAAGTAGCTTAAAGATACCGAGCCTTTCTGGCGTAGTTTCATTGGGTTATTTGGCATAGTGCCTCCCAATCATGACTGTATTGCTCGATAGTTCGCTAGGTAAAACCAGACCATCAATAGCAAAACGAGAGTCTGGATTAAACGGCTCTAAAACGCATAGGTGCAATTTAATCAAGGTTGCTTCTCTACCGTAGAAAGCACTGGAAACTTGTTGGTTAACCGGAACCAAGCTCTTGGGCTTCACTTTTGACCCTGCCTCTTGGCATTGAGCACCTGCGATTACTGAGTAGATCGGTACATTTGAGGTCTCATCATAGATATCTAATACCACACCCACCTTTTGGCGTTCAAAACCTGTTGGTAGCATTCGAGTAGCAACTTCCAGCAAGTTTTCAGCACTGTATTGACGGCTGTCTGGAGTCCCATTTAGGGTTCTGGAAACAGCCTCCGCTACCGCAAAAGCACTGCTGTCCATGCGAGTTTGAACGTACATCAAGCGATAAATGGAGACTAAACCAAACACGATGACCATAATGCCAAACACGACAAAGGGGAACTCGACAACCGTTGCACCTTGTTGCGATTTGATTTTAGCGGTCATAGCTCACCACAACCGTTCGCTTCAAAGTCGTCACTTCTGAAAAGGCTTCATTCAATCGAGGAACCACAAGGAAGGCGAATCGATATGAAACGCTGTACTCCCCCAAAATAGCTTGTGAGGATGAAACTGGAGTTTTCTGTGCCAACTGAGCGAAGGTTTTTGCGTAGCGAGGTTGACTCACTTCAATATCCTCAGAGCGCAAAAGAGGAAACTCCGCAATACGAGCCGCAAACTTTTGGTCCGCAGCATACGAAGGGCTTAGTACTCTCACTTCACGTATCGCGCTGTTTACCGCAGACTCAAAGATCATATTGACCCACAAGAATCGGGTTAACTCGAAAATCGCCAATATCAATAGCACAAAGGGCAGCGCTATCATGGCGAATTCAAGAGTTTGGCTGCCTTGTTGACGCTTCATTGAGACACACCACCAAACTTGTTCGCCACACTCTGATAAAAACGAGCATTATTCTCTAGTTCTACTTGTGACAGGTCTTGCTGAGCGACTACTTTCGCTGCTTCCGCATCCCCACTCATCGCATATGACAACGCTAAGTTAAGCCGTAGCTTACTGCTAGCCTCTCCCCTTTGATAAATGGAATACAGAATCCGAATACTCTGTTGAGGGTTGCCATCTAGCATCCATGCCAATGCCATATTGTTTCTATATTCAAGACTATCTGGTTTTAATGCGAGCGCGTCAGAGAAAGCTTTTCTTGCCAATCCATATTGATGATTGAGGGAATGAGTGACCCCAAGGCTGTTTAAAGCGACATCGTCATTAGCGTCACCCTTTACCGACTTTTCAAGTGAAGATTGAGCTTGTACCAAGTTGCCGAGAGCCAAGTGCGCACGACCAATTTCCCTCTCAAATTGATACGAAGGCGCGAGCTGATTACCCTTATTCAGATAGTGCAATGCTTCATCAAAACGAGCGGATTGATTGCATGCGGAACCGGCGAGAAACAATAGTTCAGTATCATTTGGGCTGATAACCAAGCGCTGTTTATAAATTGTCAGCGCATTATCTGCATGCCCATTTAACAAGGCTGTATTGGCTAGTTTTAAATCTTCCTGCGCGCTATTGGTTTCTGGCGCAGACTGGCAACCCACTAGCAAGCCGCAAAGCGCGATGGAAACAAGAGTTTTGATCATAATTGCCCCAATGTGTCGAATAGGCTTAAAACGATTGGCGCTACGATAATGACCACAACGGGCAACATGATGAATACGACCAATGGAAAAGACATTTTGGATGGGATCTTGCCGACCCATTCTTCGAGTTCTAGCAGATGATACTGGCGACTATCGGAGGCAATAAGCTTGAGCGCCTCTGACATAGGAGTACCAAATTTAAGTGCTTGCGACATGGTAACCACCATGTTGTTCACTTCAGGTAGAGACAAGCGCTCATCGAGGTTATCTAGAGCTTGATATGGAGAATCAAGTACTGACATTTCAGTCGCAGTGAGTAACCATTCCCGCGATAGCGCCCTTGAGATAGACTCCATCTCACCGCCAACGGTTCTGAAAGTTTCCTCCAATGGCAAGCCAGAATTCACACATACCACCATCAGATCCAAAGCATCTGGCGTAATTCGTGCAATCTCTTGACGAACGATTGCAACTCGCCAGTCGAGGAGCTTATCGACCGCAATACCAACCGAAATTGCAATTGCAATGCCCTGCGCAAAACCTGCCGCATTCATCTCTAGCTGCTGCGAAACCATCCACACTGAGCCTCCTATGAGCATGAACGTTAAGCGCAACAACATAAAGACAGTCTCAGCATAACCGGATGAATAGCCGATCATTGCAAGCTTTTTCTCGCGTTTAGGGTTCGTTGCCCATCGCCATTTGTTGCCTGAAGCCTTTGGAGCGGAAACTGATGTGGCGACTTTGTTCAGCCTTTGCTTCACTGCATCTCTTTGCGATGCATAGAAATAGCTTGAAATGGCGCCGATGACTCCCATGAACACCAAGCCAATTCCCAACATAGGTATCATGAAAACCTCCGGTTTTTAGTCAGCGCCTGGAGGAGTGCAGCTCCGATTAAAATGCTGATGCCGCAGTAAATTAGAACCGCTTGTCCACTTTCTGTATCAATCAATAGCGAGAACAAAGATGGATCCATCCAGGCAACAACGCCAAGTAAAGCAAACGGAAGAATCGACAAAAAGCGAGCCGTCATGCGAGGCTCTGAAGTCAAACTTTTTACTTTTTTCTGCATGGCACGATTGTCGTGTAAAGTGCGGCTTAGACTATGCAGGATATCTCTCAGTTGACCACCATTACTTTGGTTGAGAATCAAAGCGACCGAAAAATAGCGAAATGCTTTGTATGGAAGACGTGCACATGCCTCATCTAGCGTACTGCGCAGGCTACGCCCCAGGGAAAGCTGATCCTGAATCAGCAGAAATTCACGGCCAAGTAATCCTGACTGAGACTGAGCAACTTGTTCAATCGCTTGAGGGACCGACAGTCCCGCAGAAACAGCACGACTGATTAAGCCAAGTACTTGCGTTATATCGCGCTCAAACTCTTCCGACTGTTGACGCTTACGAACAATGTACAGAGCGCAACACACCAATAATCCAGTGGTAAGACCGCTGACTATACGCCAAAACCAAGCAACCTCTGTAACGAAATAAAAGCTCAGACATGGTAAAGCGATCATACCAAGCGTAAGAACCAGCTTATCACCTCTGGAAAACAAGGCATCCAAACGGGCAAACAAACTTCTCACAATGCCTTTAGACGTTGCTTTCTTTATGATCGAAAGTTCAGCGTCATGCCTTGGGGATAACGCCACCGAATCGACCCGCTGCTTAACCACTTTCTTGAGCGAGTGTTGACGCAACAAGTACAAGATTGCCAACAGAAAGAAAACGACAGCAAAAACTAAAACCTGAATCATTAATCCAGCTCCATAGCACTGCGAAGTTGTGGCTCCAACTGGTAATAGCTTGCTTTGTCGGCAAATCCTGGCACGGTTTTGGCGCTTTGGAAGTGACCAAATAGGTTACCTTGAACATCCTCACCTTGTGATACATAACGATAGAGGTCTTGGGTAACGTACTGCTCACCTTCTAACCCAAGAATTTCAGTAATGGCAACCACGCGACGTTTGCCATCTCGCATTCGCTCTACCTGAACAACAATGTCAATCGTATCTGACACCTGTCGTCGCAATGCGAATAGCGGAAGGCTAGACTGCGCCATCATCAGCATATTCTCGATTCGAACCAGAGCATCTGTTGGTGAATTGGCATGCAAGGTAGACAAAGAGCCATCGTGGCCAGTGTTCATTGCTTGCATCATTTCGAACGCTTCATCACCGCGGACCTCACCTAGAATGATTCGATCTGGTCGCATACGCAGCGCGTTTTTCACTAACTCTCTCTGACCTATAGCAGGTAAACCCTCTGCATTGGCAGGGCGAGTTTCCGCGCGAACAACATGTGGCTGCTGCAACTTAAGCTCTGCTGCATCCTCAATTGTGACAATACGTTCATTAGGCGAGATGCTAAAAGAAAGAGCATTGAGCAAAGTGGTTTTACCAGCACCCGTTCCACCCGCGACGAGTACGTTCAAGCGGCTACGGACAACGACATCAAGCAACTTAACCATTCCTTGCGACATCGCGCCGTTTTCAGCCAATTGATTCAAAGACATTTTGTCTTGGCTAAATTTACGGATGGAAATGTAAGTACCATCGAGTGCCAGAGGAGGTATCATGACGTTGACACGGCTACCATCTTCCAAGCGAGCATCAACCAAGGGTGACGTTTCATCAATTCTACGACCAATTTTTCCTACTATACGTCGAGCTAGATTGAGCAGCTGTTCTTCACTACGAAATACCACGTTGGTTTTTTGTAGTTTGCCTAACTTCTCTACATACACTTCGCGATAACCATTGACCATAATATCGGTGACGACAGGGTCATCGATTAAAGGTTGTAGCGGCCCTAGACCGCGCAACTCATCAACAAGCTGCTTCACTACCAGAGAAACATCTCGATGTCCCAGTGGTAGCTGATCCGTAGCAACAATCTCGTTCACGAGCATATGGATTCTGCCTTCAAGCTCTTTCGCTGAAAGCTTTACCACCACACTCGCCTCAATGGCATTGACGACCTGAGCATGAATGCTTTGATAATGCTCGCGTACGGGATCCGTTGCTTTCTCTTGCACCACACTACTTAACGTATGATTCGAAGGCGTTTTGACTCTAGAATGACCAAACATTACGCACCTCTTCGCCAGAAGCGAGGTTTAGCGACGGCAACTTGCCCAGAAGCAAGATCAGCCAGTTGCGCGAAAGCACGATTTACTTTGCGGTTACCTTTCAAAGACGATTGACCAAGCGCGCCTTTAGCAAGGAAATGTGTCGGAGCAAATGGCATAACCACGTCCACCCCAAATCCAAGCGCTCGCTGAATGTCATGACAAGAGATAAGCGACGCTTTATCTGATTTAGTGTGGTTCGCCACTACAACATTGGTTTTACCTGACTGCGGCTGCTGTGAACTTTCTAGGGCGGAAAGGATTTGACCAGCATTTCGTATCGACGCCAGTGTCGGCTCAACTACAATAACCCTAACATCCGCATGTGCTAAGGAACTGAAACCAATCTGGTCACGCAGAGAGAACGATGGAAGGTCTAGAATAAGCTTGTCACTATGAGATAAGCAGAACTTGCGAAAATGATCTAATGCACTTTTCTCAGGCCAAAATGGACTCACATCTAGCGGTAAGTAGCCGGTAAATAAGCTTATTCCTTCCCCAACTTGAATCGCGCTGCGTTCATAAACTACCGGCTCTAAACGCTCTGGGAATTGCAGCATCTCTACTAGTGAGGTATTGCCTTGAACATCAAACTGCAAGTCAAGGTCACCGGTAGAAAAGTCCATATCAGCAACCGATATGGTGTCTCCTCTTTGGTGCAATTCTCGGGCAAGGTTAGCAGCAATGGTTGAGGCTCCAACGCCTCCTTTAGAACCGACCACAGAGATAACTTGGCCTTTACTCTCTTCTTGAAAAGAAGTCTGAAAGTCAACGTTATTTAGTGCACCAGCTTCTACAGGATTTAACACATACTCTTGTGCCCCTGCTTTCACTACTGTTCGATAAAATGCAATTTGCTCATTACTGCCAATGGCAACAATATGACATCCAGTACGAACTTTGAGCGCATGAATCAGAGCTTGCGCCTGCTCTAACGGCTGTTCAATGATATCTAAGGCAATGACTTTAAAGGCATGCTTAACAACCTGTTTGACGATTTCCTCTTCATTAATCGCCACGCTAGTCAAAGAAGTGATGCCCTGCTCCGCAAAAGCGGTGCTTAGAGCGTACAAGTCCAATAACGGGGAAGCCGCGACTAATACAGAGATATTTTGCTTTTGCATATTAGTTAGTTCCAAACGCAGACGGTAAAGTTTGCTGAGTATCTTCAGCCCCATTGGTGGTAGGTGGTGCGATATAGGTGTCGATCGCCGATACAGCCTTAGCACCATTGGTTGGACCGAGCTCTTCGCCAACAATGAGATCTTTCGGATTTGCTACCATTTGCGTGAGTGCAGTTTGGTTAGCACAACCGAAGGATGGGTGTGTTTTAAACTGGTTTAAAAAGGTATTGCTGTATTTTTGAGGCTGACATTTCGGCACTTTGGCACGGAAAGACTCGACAAAAATTTGAATGTCACCCACTTTGGATTGTTCAATATGCGCTTGTTCTATATTGCTCAGCGACACTCCTTGCAATGCAAGGGTATTGACGATGCGTGACGCTTGAGCTTGCCCCTTCTTGGTGTGGCTAACTACTTTCGCCCTTAGTGCATACGGCGTTCCCTTGCGCTCAATAAAAGTACGTACGTCTTGTCGCTGCTGTGAAGACAGAGCATTGCCTTTTAGATTGAGCGTTAGCTTATTGGTTACCGCGACAACATTAATTGTTGGCTCACGCTCAATAGGTGCAGAACTACAGCCACCTAAGATGATCAGAGCGGGAATTAAATACTTCATCATTCTCATAATTACCTCAGTAGTAGAATCCATTGTCACCGAGTAGGCGAGGTTTGCGGTTGTCTGTGTAAGTATTGCTATCTTTCACTTTTCTACCCTTAGGGCGAGGGATTGCCAGTAGACGTTCTAGATCGCTAAGTGGAACGATATTGTCGGTCGGTAATGGCAGAGAATCATTTCGCACAGGCTCTACTAGGTATGCTGTCGCAATAATAATCAGTTCTGTTTCACGACGTTGATATTCGGTAGAACGGAACAATCCTCCAAGCACAGGGATATTGGAAACACCCGGTAACTTCTGAATTTGGTCTATTTCGTGACTTTGTAGTAGTCCACCAAGAGCAAAGCTTTGCCCGCTCGCCAGTTCAATCGTGGTAGAAGCTCTTCGTGAGGTGAACGATGGGTAAACGTTACCATTCAGACTCGTCTGATTTTCGACCGTCACACTGCTCACTTCAGGTGAAACTTTAAGACTGATGCGATCTGGACCTAACACAACCGGAGTAAAGTTTAAATTGACACCAAAAGGTTTGTACTCAACTGTCGCCGTATCACCCTGAATCAATGGAATGGGTATTTCGCCACCCACTAAGAAACTCGCATCTTCACCTGACATAGCGGTTAGGTTCGGCTCGGCTAAGATAGACATAGTGCCATCTGATGCTAGGGCATCGACCAATGCACTTAATGTCGGTTTGCCCCAACTGCTTACATCCCATGGTTTGGTGTAAAGAAAGCTTCCGACACCTTGACCTACAGAGCCCCACTTAATACCTAATTTGTTCGAAACGTTACGCGACACTTCAGCAATGCGAACACGGATATTCACTTGAGTGGGCATTGTTACGACTAACTGATTTACTAGCTCGTCTTCTTTGTCGCTCTCGTTTGAACTGTTTTTGCTTGAGCTAGATGTACTCGTTGTAGAGTTGCTCGACTTTTCCTGCTGCGGGGCAACTGTCGGTGACAGATAACTTTTAGCCACACTGACAATGCTATGAGCCATTACCGGTGTTGGTACTGAACCTTTTAGCCATAGTTTTCCACCCAAAGATTCTGAGTGAACTGAAGCTTGTGGAAACTGCTCTTGAATTAACGCATCAAGCTCTTTGGTGTCATGTACTACTCTTATTTTGTTGCTATAAATCACGCGTTCTTGAGCATTCAGAATAGTGATTGTTGCGGTCCCCGCCTCTTTGCCAAACACCATGATCTTGGTATCTGTCATCGGCTGATAGTCAGCAATATGGGTATTTGAAATAAAGATCGATTTCGCGTCTTGTGAAAGATTAATCATCTTTGCTTCATTGATGTTCACATCTAAGGCCGCAGCCAAAGAAGATACAGAGAAAAATAGGCTAGGAAGTAGCAATAAGCTCGACCAACGCACAAACTTGTTCATAGTTTCTATTCCTACCACTACTAGTTACTTTTGACTGAATTGGGTCTGAGCTGAATAAGACCGACATCCGGTTCAACCTGCTGGCTGTCAGGGTTGATCAGTTTTGAAGTCACAGTGAAGGGCTGCTCTAGCGCCGAATCGACTTCATCAGCCCCGCGTAGCGATAGCGTCAACTTGCCTATTTGGTTGGCTAAAACGATTTGAGTAGCCTGCTCTGGCGTTACCTCAAGAGATACAGAGCTGTTATCAGGCAAATCTGCCCCGTAGGAACTGCGCTGCTTTTGAAAATCTTCCGAACTGGATAACTCATTAAACGCCAAGACTCTCACGTCCTTTGCAATTGTGGTAACGTATAAACCTTGAACTAGGTTATCGTATTTTTTTAACTCGCTAACCTGAGAGCCAAGCATCAAGATATCGACTTTATCTCCAGGCTGAACGAAACCAGAGTTAGCGGTCACTTCATCAACAGGTACTGAAATAGCGCGATAGCCAGAACGCACGTTGTATGCCATAGAAACGCCACCTTCGGGACGAATTAGGTCTGCTGAAGACATCACCTGGCCCGACTTAATCGCAATATGTGCGATACCCGCTTTTATCGACAATCGCGAGAACTGCTCCTCGGTGATGTAATCTAAGTAGTTAGTTAACTCTTGCTCTGAGATCTCTTTCCACTTAAACATATTAAGAGTAAATGGCTGACCAACACGAATTGACTGTTTAGCGATCAGTACCTTAGTAAATTGTTCACTTGAACTTTGCGGCTGAGGTGCAACACTATTGGCTTGCCCGAGCAGTAGTATTGCGATACCGACCACCGACAAGACCAAAGACAACACCATTAGACGTTTTGCTGTCATGCTAATTCCTATAGAGCAGGCGAATTACTCGCCTGAGTCCTGTGTTTTCTCTAGTGATTCAATAACGGTGTCGTAAGCACCTGTGATGGCTTTGGTTAGCTTCCCATCACTACCGCCAACAAGCGAAAGTAAAACTACCGACATAGCTGCTGCTAAAATTGCATATTCAATCGCGGCTGCACCGCGTTGTTTTTTCTTATTAAGCATGAATAGACTCCTGAAATAAGAGGTTCAGCCTCCCGAAAGAGGCTGGATTAATTGTTATAGTTAGAAATTGTTAGTGTTATTTTGAGATAAAGCGGAATAAATGATTGTCAAAGGTGTGCACACTTGCAGTTGAAACCTTGCCATCCTTGGGATCCGTAAGCTCGAGCTGGCTATCTGAAGTACCATCTGTCATGTACTTCTGAACATCGTAAAAGGAAGAGCCTTTCGGTGGTATCGCATTCTCAAATACTTGCTTGTCATGAGGTATTAGCGTGCCAAGATCATTTGATGAAGGAAGAACCCAATTTGATTTTCCACAAATACTGCTCTGATTAAACTTCGTCATCTCTGACATTACCGCTCTACGATTTTTAAATCGCTCTGATGAACTAACATCTTGGAAAATCTGCCACACTAGTCCAGAGGCATTGTGCTTGGCGCAACGCGCGACTAAGCGGTCTGTTACGGCGGCTCCATTTCCACTGAGGTATGTCCAATCTTTTGGTAAGTCTTCACGAACTAAACGAGCTAGTAAGACTTGTTCTGTACTACTTTCTGTTGCTATTTCAAATGCCTCTAAATCTGACTTATATGATTTATTCGAGTATGAAAAAGCATACATGTTCGATGCATCCCGAGCTTGCGATGTCCAGTAATAAAAGCGCTTACCATCTTTGTTTGTTGCTTTATCATAGGCAGGAAGTAGCCCTCTGTGGTTGGGGAATACATTCACATCTATAGTAGTCGATTCCTGTAATCCAGAAACCGCCGCAGTTGCTAATGATTTAAGCTGCGGAGAGCTTGGGACTTTCCAATCATTGAAGCCACACAAAGACGTGTTGTTTGTTTGCTCAAGTCGTCCTCCCGCTCCTATCAAAGTAGGAAGATCAGCGCCTGAAGCATTGTAAACAAGTTGATCATTTCCTTTAGGCATACCGTCTTCAAGTAAAGTCCAAACACGTTTTTTACCCGAAACACTCGTATCTAGTACACATCTCCAGCCCTGAGCATAAGTTGCCGACTTAGGTAAAAAGCCCCCAAACATATCCAATTTTGCGAATCGCGAATCAATCATCGCACTAGATTGACTGACTTCGTAACCCGCGTTTTTCGCTCTCACAAAACCGTCTTTGGCTGTTGTTTTTAGGCTATCTATGTTGTGACTTGCGACAATATTGTTAGCTTCAGAAAGTAACCCATTGCTTGAACTAATTAAATTTGAGTAGCTTGCCGCAAGATTCACTAGAGCTAAATTCAACTGCGTTTTCAATTCACCGAGTCGAACATTTCCTTGCTCAAGGGTATGTACAATTTCCAAAAGTGCTAATGTTGCTTGGTGAATATCATTACCAGTCGTTGCAGATTGTAGGCGAATGCTTGCTGTTGACACTTGGACTGCATCATTTTGAACAATGGCCATTTTTGCTGCTAATTTGGTCGCTTCAATAAAAGCATTTAAGGCAGAATTATTACTCTTTATTTGTTCAGCTTTAGCCTTATACTCGGAAACTTTACGCACAAACGCTAAGCTATCGCCATCAGTGCGAGACTGAGACGTTATTAGAGATTGGAATTCAAATGTTTCGAGCAGCACCAAAGTTTCATCTTTTTTCGTAGACCAGCTAGATAAAAATTGTTCTAACTCAGTTTGCTTTGTTTTAGCCTCACTGGTCATCACCGTATAGCTTTTCTGCTTGCCTTTGATTTCTGATAGCCAAGTTGAAAGAAAAGAATTGGTCTGGGTCAGCAATACTGATTGTTGAGACAAGAAGCTATCGAGGCTTGTTAGTTTCACGCTAACATCTGACAGCAATTGACTACTAGCATCTAATCGCCACTTTACATAAGCTGATGGGCTTGATGATCCACTTTCAACTCCATTCCTATATCTTTTAAACACACCACTTTTTTCAGCCCAAACATTACTACTATCACTAATTAAATAGTCATGTGCGTAAGCAGGTAAAGTATCTTGTTTGCGCGTCGACAAGCTCATCACTTCATCAAAGCTAGGAAGTTGCCAATTATTAATTCCACATAGCGACAGCGTCTCGACCTTGTTCTTTACTTCACTGGCGTTACTGACCCTCAACTTCGTCCAGTATGTCGGCTCTCCGGTACCAGAAGCATTGTATTCAGCAACACACTCTTCATTGCCACTTAGCCACTGACTGTAAGATCCAGCATTGGCAGCTTCCTTCATCCCTTTCATAAGAACATATTGCATAGCAGCAAACTGTCCCGATAGATGCGTTGCCCAAAGCGTCTCACTAGGTTGATTGGTTTGTTCGTTTATCGCATTGCGCTTAACGCGGATACCAACTCGACTCTTGTCAAAAGCTTTCGAACCTACAAATTGAGGTTTTGCTACGACAGCTTGCCATGTTGCACCTTGATCCGTAGTAAATTCATAGTGCTGAGGCTGATTGTAATTAGTACCGCTGCTGACGTAAGTCCAATCCAATAAATTCGTCGTAAAGCTATCAACGACTTTAATCTCGCCACCTGTTGGAGCTGGAAGCTTTGGTGTTTCCGTAAATGGCAGTGGGTTAGAAGCAGTAGTACCTGCTGGCATGCCATTTTGAGAATTGGCGCGAACGCGAATCTGAACAGCACCCTTCGATTTAGCGATATCACCAACAACAATTGGCTTAGCGAGTACCGGCGTCCAATTGGAACCGGAATCTGCTGACCATTCATAATTTGCTAATTCACTAAAACCAGCGACATTGGTCCAATCTAGCGTATTAGCATTATCATCCACCACTAGGCTTGTTGGTGCAGACGGCTTATCTGGTTGCTTAGTAAGTGCGGATAGGTTTGACAACGCGGCGCCCGCCGGACGCCCATTGACTGGGTTAGCTTTTACACGTACCTGTATACTGTTTATTGCATAGATACGATCTTGTAATGTAACTGGCTTACTCGCTACAGGAGCCCAATCACCAGATTCAATGCTGACTTCATAATCAGCCGCAGTCTCGAAGCCCGCAACCCAACTCCAATCGAATGTGTTAGCAGCATCATTAACAATCCCCCCAGTTGGGGCCATAGGAGCATTTGGCGTCACCGTAAACGGTTTGTCATTGCAAAGTAAACTACCCGCAGTGTTGCTTGCATTTGCTTTTACGCGAACACAAACTTTGCCAACGTTGTAGTTGTTGTCAGGAATCGATAAAGGGTTTGTCGTGACAGCTTGGAAGCTCTGACCACCATCAATAGATAACTCATACAGGTTTGGTTGTTTGTAACCGGCAACTACCGTCCATCCAAACTGGTTGTTGGCATCGTCTACTAGAGGCAGTGTTGGAGCTGCGGGTTTGTCTAGTACTTTGGTGAAAGCTTGAGTAATAAGCAGCTCTGCCCCAGCAGGACGACCATCTATTGGGTTCGCTTTTACACGTACTCGAATAGTATTAGCGTCGAGATTAACGTTACCCACGACGTAAGGGTTAGAGGTCAACTCCTGCCAACCAGAACCAAGGTTTATCTCGTAATTTTTTAAGACATCAAAGCCCGTCACGAGTTGAATCTCAAACTGATCCGAGTCGTCATTGGCACGCACTAACAACGGCGCACTTGGTGAAGCAGGCGTTACCGTCATGGGTTGTGTCGATTTAGTGCTTAAACCTGTTGGACGAGCAGAATTTAAATCTTTGCGTACACGGAGTTTAAGATCCCCTGCAGCAATGGCGACATCAGCAAGCTTTTGGGGTTTTGTATTAACAAGCTGCCATGTACGACCGCCATCGAGTGTATATTCGTAATCGCTAACCTGTGAAAACCCTGCCGAGTGTTGCCAGTCAAAAATATTTTCTGCATCGTTAACCACCAGGTTTGAAGGTGCAGGTGGAACTCGAGTTTCTATAAATGCTTTAACTGACTTCAGCGGCTTACCTGCTGCAATGAATTTAGCGGGTTTTGCTGCAACTCGAACCTGAACCGCACCTTTATCTATTGCAGTAGCACCGACAGTAATTGGCTTTTGTGTCACCTTGTTCCAGTTGATACCGTTGTCCAATGAATATTCGTAGTCAGAGAGCGATAGAAAAGGCTTAACTAACGACCAATCAAAGGTATCCGCAGAATCATCCACTACGCCTTTTTTTGGGGCACGTGGAACTGTAGTAACAACGTCTCCCTTAATATCATCGTGGTCGATTTTTAGGTCATCACGGTAATCGCTTGCTAACTGTTCTAGAGCTTGCTCTGTGTTCTGAGCACCATGGGATAAGCTATCTGTACGCTGCTTCATCGCAACAATATCTAAGTTTGCTAGACGATTCATCGAACCTTTGCGAGCAAACTCTTCAGTGACTCCACCATCTTTCGATGCATCCTGCGCAGACTGTATGACTCGGGTGATGCCACGAGCAAGCATATGGATCTGTTGACTTTCTGAGCTAGAGCCAGAGACGTAGTCAGATTTCAGCACATCTTCTGAAACGTTTAGATCTGCGGCAAGTGTGCGAGCAGCCTCATCAAAGCTTTCCCCTGTAAGGTCTGCCACACTTGCAATCATCGAAGTCATTGGGCTGACAACATCCGAGTGAGTCACAGGTGATTCAAGAGTAAAGTCTTTAGTAATCGTCTGATTAGGGTTGTCTAAATCAATGGTTTTGTTGGCAATAGCTTCAACTAAAACTCGGTAGCCTTGGGTGCTGCCTTCCACTGGTAACTCATACTTACCTTGAGAGTCCGTCTGAACAATGTTTCCATCACCGCTATCACAGATTGAGTTCTTGTTTTTATCCAGGCATACGTTGGCATTTACAAGATATCCATCCATAACGACACCTGTTAGGCGGTTACTTGCTGATGGTTCGACCGATGGTGATAATTTACTGTCAGGTTCACTTCCCCCACCACATCCGATTAGGGCAACCGAAATGGCTCCTGCCCCAAGCTTTTTGACCAGTACTCCCACCGCTCGTACTCCGAATTTATAAAACAATTACAAAAATGAGCGGGAATATTAATTTAAATGATATTTATTATCAATATCATTTGATCTTTTATTTTGTGTAGTGATTAAATAGCAGAGATAAATACTAGGTATATTAGAAATAGATAAAATAATTGGTTAAATATGCTCAAAAAACACACAGTATGCAATTTGGCACTCAGTATATCGAGCGCCCTTTTGCTCTCCGCATGCGGTGGTGGCTCTGGTGACTCCGGTTCCTCAGCAACAACAGCAAATGTCTACAGTTACTCAGGCTTAGCTCAGTGCGCAGACACTGACGCAGATGGCGTTTGTAGTCCTTTAGAACAGCAAATTTCCTATAGTGGGAATTACGCTAGAATCGTCAATGATAATGGAGCGATCTTAACGGCTCATAAGACCTCAGAACTAGTGTCGCCATTTACCACTTTAATCTACAGTGAAGTGCTGTTTAACCCAGCGTTAAAAGGCGACCCAACCAGTGCAGCAACTTATCTTCAGACCGCTCTCGGCGACAAGTTAGGGGTTAACTTTGCCAGCGCGGGAACCACTCATGGTCCTAAGCAACAAACAGAGACGTTGCTCAAATCCTTACGCCAAGCGCAAACTCAAGGACAGCACGATCCGATGGTGAACATCGCCCATGCTGTTGATGTTATGATTGCGAATCAAACGATTGATTTATCGGGATTCGATCTTAGATCTCAACCGAATAGACATGTTTCGTTTGGTAGTCAGCTAATCGTTCATGGTTCGCAAGCAGACTCTGCTTTAGTCGGAGCGAAATCCGTCGCTTTCAACCCTGCAAACAACAAAATCGTCTATGTTGACGCAACTGATAACGTTAAGCAGATCGATATCACTAACTCAAACCGTGCTGTACTCGCAACGCGTACGATTGATTCGTACTCCTCCGCCTCTTCAGATGATGACGACGATGATGATGACGATCATAAACACGGCGGAAGTATTCTTGACCTGTTAGGCTACCAGCCAAAAGCTCACCAATTGACGCAAGTTGTGCCTGCACTAAATAGTGTTCAATCTTACAAGCTGTACCAACCTAAAACAGGTTCAGCGGGTATGCGTAGCACCGTATGTGACGCGACAGGTTCAAGTGGCATTTTCTTAACTAGTTTACGAGACAAATCAGTCCAGTCTCGCTCCCTGACAATACGAAAAGTAGATGCTTACGCTAGTGCTTCAGGAAGTGTAATTCCTCCTGTCCCAAAACCGACACCTGTAAACCCTGACGCAAATTTATCGGCTAAACGTTGCTTCAATGATAACTTCAACTGGATTAAGCCACTCTATTCCCAAAAAGCGGTCATTGCTGAGCTTGATGATGGTTTTAGTACCCAAGATTATTTGCGTCGTCTAAATGCCGATACGCTAGCAATGGAGAGTCAGAGTTTCACCCTCAGCTCTACACAAAACCTCGTTGTCCCCTCACTAGATGAGACAGAATTGTTAGTCGTGGACGATGGAGGTAGCGCTAACGCTGTGCTGTTGAATTCGCAGACCCTAACACCAACAAACCCTAGTACAATTGGGGTGAATAATGCTTCGGCTGCTGCGTTCGCGGTAGGGAATCAACTGGTGTTTGGCTTGAAGAGCAATAAGATTGTATGGGTTGAAAGAACCACAGCCGCCAATCAGTTAAAATCCATTGATGTCGACGGAACAGTGCGCATGCTCAAGTCCTCACCAGATGGAAAGTTTTCAGCGGCAATTACAAGTAGCTCGTTATATATTTTGAACAACAATTCACGTAGTACAGTCAAAAAGATTTCAATATCAGGCAATGACGTAAAAGAACTGATAGTGCTTAACAGCAAAGCTGTCGCAGTTAAAAATAATGGTTTGGATTACGTCCAGTTTGGCAATATCTCTGGACCAAAACTCAAGGTAGCCGCGCAATTAATCACTAACTCTCTCAGAGACGAATGGGCAAATACTCCAGGGATGACTTGGAATACTTCAAACTTCGGTTACATCCTTGAAAAGACAGGCGTTGATCAGCAGATAGCAAACCAGTTTGATAACATTGAAATCACTTGGTTACCTGCTGGTGTATCTCAAGCAAGCAACGTAACAGGTGCTAACATTAGCGGCTTAGATAGAGGTCAATGGATCACTTTAAGTAAAACGATGTAGTTGTAGAAAAAAGCAGCACCAGAGAACCGTTCGTGGGGGTCAGGAGCATGTTGTCAGGTGCTGCTTCGTTTTACCAATTCATCAGTTGCAAAAGGCTGACTAGTGCCAGTCGCTCGATGAAAGAAGCTCCCTCATCAAGCTTAGAGCGGTAGTAAACACTGAGTTGTGATTCCAGTTTGTCTTTTTTCATCATTTTCTCCTCTGTTGCTACCTATTTTGCGGCCTTATGAGGAACAGAAAAACTGTCAGTCTAAAACGAATTCATTCCCCATAAATGCTACAATCTCGTAAATTCTGACAAAAAAGAGTAGCAAACTGATAAAACTAGGAACAAAATCAATAAACAGCTTTCTGGTTTGATGGGTATTTTTTGTGTCTGACTTAAATCTATTGCGTTATTACAGCCGATTGGTTCCACTTGGCGTTGGTATCGAGCATAAAACAACATTGCCTATCGTTGCCGATTCGCTATTTACCACCTCCCGTCACGCACGTAACTTACTTAATCAAATGCTTGATTTGTCTTGGTTATCTTGGATTCCGAAAGCTGGGCGTAATCAAAGATCTACGCTGATCCTTCACCTTCACCTAGACGAACTTAAAGCCCAACTGGCTTCGAAACGAATTCTAGAAGGTAAGTATGAAAAGGCTTTGTCGATACTGGATGACGATGAAGTGGCATTTGGACGATTGCTACAAAGCACCTCTGGCGCAACGATGCGTGAAGGTCTGCTGCATATTCAGCTTACCTACAAACGCCCTTTTGAACGCTTGGTGCCACATCAACTCCAGCGCTCCAGCGAGCGCTATCTGCTAAGGCAAATATACTGTTGTTTAGTATCGAGTGCTGCCAATGGAAACCTAGAGCCACAGCTTGCTCATCACTGGAGCTATGATGAATCTAATCTTGAGTGGATCTTTTACCTGCGCCCAGGGTTAACCTTCCACAATGGTGAAGCGATCAGTGGTGAGTCGATAGTGAGTCTGTTTAAAGAGCTTGCGACCTTGGCTGATTATCAGAGCGAGTTACACCATCTGATTGATGTCTATACCCCAACACCAAACAAGATTGTTTTTAAGCTCTCTAAACCTGACCTCGGCTTTGGTGGCTTGATTTCAGGCGTTAAGTATTCCATTCAGCCCGTCTCGCAAATTAGTGAGGCGCCAATCAAACAAGTCATTGGTTGTGGGCCATTTGAAGTAACCGAACATTCTGAGAGCAAGCTCTGTTTACAAGCCTTTGAGCGCTACTACACTTGCCGAGCGTTAACGGATCAGGTAACAATTTGGCATCTCGACGAATCTGAACTGCAAAACAAGCAAATTCAGACCAATCAGCCTGGCGCTCAATCAAGTTCAGACTGCAATTACTACGTTTCTCACGCAGTAAGTAAGCACTTAGACCGCAATGTTCAACAAAGCCGCACTGAAGATGGCTGTATGTTTGTGCTCTTTAATCAATGTGGCGAGACGGTATTAGATGATAATCAACGTCGCTTTCTGTCTACTTATTTAACACCTCACAAGGTGTTTAATTACCTAAAGCAGCACAACCTTCTTTTCGGCTGTGAAGTTGCACACAACCTACTGCCGATGTGGCATAAAATCACCCGCCCTGAAATGCCCGAAGCTCCCCTGCCTAAACAGCTGACTATCGCTATCTATGATTACAGCTCGTTACGAAACTGCGCATTAGCGGTGAAACACCTATTGGAGCAGTATGGTGTGGAAGTGGTGATTAACAGCTACAGCTATCGCCAGTTGACGACTTTAGCGGAGTCTGGTCAGCTCCAAGAGTCCGTGATCATTACCAATATCAATCTCGACGACAATCGACACGCCTCCGCGTTTAACAGTCTCTATCATAATCCGATTATCCAACGCTGTATTGGTGAACAATCGAAGACATGGTTACTGGATAGACTAAATCACCTGCGTTCAGAAACGGAGCTACCGGATTACCTTGATGCTCTCGAACCTATTGCTTCTGCGTTGATCAATCAGTTTTGGCTATCTCCGCTGTTTCACCACCGACAGACATTGCGTTTTCAGGGAGTACTTAAAGATGTTGCACTCACCAACTGGGGATGGCCAGATATCAAGAATGTCTGGTCAGCCGATTAGCATGACTTTTATCGCACAGCGTTAATGCTTTGAGTTCAAAACATAACACTCTCCCTTACCCCCTTCTGCCCATAAATTTCCGTGACAACAATACGGTTTTTTGCTGACAAATGTTTTATTTTTGTCACAAAAAACATCAACACTGGTTCACAGAGTCAACATATTAATTTGAACTCTAAATATCATTTCGCTATTTTTATAACGTATTCATTAAAAAGGAAATTACAATGAAACTAAAAACGGCTGCATTACTAACCCTAAGCGCAACCGCTTTCCATGCCCAAGCTGAAGAGTGTGGAAAGGTAACAATCGCTGATATGAACTGGAATTCAGCAACAGTGATTGCCAACGTAGATAAATTTATTCTTGAGCATGGCTACGGCTGTGACGCTGAATTAATCCCTGGTGATACCATGCCGACCGGCACTTCAATGATTGAAAAAGGCCAACCAGACGTTGCTCCTGAACTCTGGAGCAATAGCCTTAAAGATGCTTTGGACAAAGGTGTAGCAGAAAAACGTCTTCGTTACGCGGGTAAGTCGCTAGTCGATGGTGGCGAAGAAGGGTTTTGGGTTCCTGCCTATCTAGTCAAGCAATACCCTGAAATGGCAACTATAGAGGGCGTTAAAAAGCACGCGAAGTTATTCGAGCATCCTGAAGATCCGGATCATTCCGCCTTCTATAGCTGCCCAGCAGGTTGGAACTGCCAAATCAGTGCAGGTAACCTGTTTAAAGCTCTAGGCTTGGAAGGCTCTGGTTTTACCATTGTTGACCCAGGCTCAAGTGCAGGTCTATCCGGTGCAATTGCAAAAGCCTATGAGCGTGAAGAAGCTTGGTTTGGCTATTACTGGGCTCCAACCGCTGTTCTCGGTAAGTATGAAATGGTCAAAGTGGACTTCGGTAGTGGCGTCAATGAAAAAGAGTTCGTCGGCTGTACTACACAAGCTGAATGTGAAGCGCCTAAACCAACTATGTACCCGCCTTCACCTGTACACACAATTACCACTGAAGAGTTTGCTAGCCGCGCACCACAAGCTTATGACTATTTCACTAAGCGTGGGTTTAGCAACGCAGACATGAACCAACTTCTTGCTTGGATGGAAGATAACCAAGCGGATGGCGAAGAGGCGATGTTCCACTTCCTAGAAGAGTACCCACAAATTTGGCAAGCATGGGTACCTCAAGATGTAGCAAACAAAGTGAAACAAGCGCTTTAAGCCGATAAGAAAACTATAGAGCCGCTAGGCACTATGCTTTAGATGTACTCCTTCGCTACAAGGGTAGCGAAGGAGAATAAAAGGAACTTATTGATGTCTAATGACAGCTGGTTCAACAGCTTTCCCGAAATGGAACGCTCTGATCTTAGAGCAATCCGCAAAACCCTCGATGGTGCATATCGAGATTTCTCACGAGAATATGGCGACCTTATTGAATCCTTCTTCGATCCCTTGCTCTCCTTCCTAATCTGGTTTGAAAAACTTTTGATTTCTACACCTTGGATGATTGTACTAGCAGTATGTACCGGCCTTGTCTACGCAGCTAGCCGATCTTGGAAGTTGGCTGTTGGTTGTTTCGTTTCTTTGATTCTTATTGGCTACTTTGGCATGTGGGAAGACACAATGCGCACTTTGAGCATTATCACCGTCTGTACCATGCTCTCGATTGTGTTGGGTATTCCGATTGGTATTGCGATGGCGCGATCTAATCGTGTTCAGTCGGTCGTTACGCCAATGCTCGATGTGATGCAAACCATGCCAGCCTTCGTTTACTTAATTCCTGTCGTAATGCTGCTTGGTATTGGTAAAATCCCAGGTCTTATCGCGGTTGTGATTTACGCCATTCCACCTGTCATTCGCCTAACCAATCTAGGCATACGTTTGGTTGATAAAGAAGTACTCGAAGCTTCAACTGCATTTGGCGCTAGTGCCAAACAACGACTATTTGGCGTGCAACTCCCGCTTGCCATGCCCACCATTATGGCTGGTATTAACCAAACCATTATGATGGCGCTATCTATGGTAGTTATCGCTTCAATGATTGGTGTTAAAGGACTCGGTCAACCAGTGCTCAAATCGATTACTAACCAGTACTTCACACTTGGTTTGCTCAACGGCTTCGCAATCGTCGCACTGGCGATACTGTTTGATAGAGCCTCTCAAGCTTACGCGAAACGCACACAGGCTCATTTAGGAGATCTAAAACATGACTAAACCACTTATTGAGATCAGTGGCTTATACAAGGTTTTTGGTCAAAAACCTAAGTCAGTGATGGAGCGCGTCAAACAGGGTGACAGCAAAGATAAAGTCTTAGCTGAAACCGGGCACACCGTTGGTTTGAAGGAGATCAACCTGCAGATTAATCAAGGTGAGATCTTTGTCATCATGGGGCTATCTGGCTCGGGTAAATCGACCTTGATTCGCCACTTCAACCGTCTAATCGACCCTACAGAAGGACAGATTTTGGTTGAAGGTACAGATGTCATGAAACTAAGCCAAAAAGAACTTGAAGAGTTCCGCCGTCACAAAATGTCGATGGTCTTTCAACGCTTTGGTTTATTGCCCCATAGAACCGTAGTCGACAACGTGGCTTACGGGCTTGAAATTCAGGGAATAGAAAAGCCTCAACGGCTACAAAAAGCCAACCAATGGCTCGATACAGTAGGTTTGAAAGGTTACGAAAACCAATATCCTTCACAACTTTCCGGTGGCCAACAACAGCGTGTCGGTTTAGCACGCGCGCTCTGTACCGATGCGGAAATTCTGTTAATGGATGAAGCTTTTTCTGCCCTCGACCCGCTGATCCGCAGCGAGATGCAAGATCAGTTAATCGAACTGCAAGAGAAGCTACACAAAACCATTATCTTCATTACCCACGACTTAGACGAAGCACTTCGCCTTGGTGACCGTATCGCCATTCTTAAAGATGGCGAACTTGTCCAGCAAGGCACACCCGATGAGATTTTGCTCCACCCTGCCGATGACTACGTCGAAGCTTTCGTTAAAGATGTAAACCGAGCTCGAGCCTTAACCGTTGAAACCGTCATGAATCCACCAGCTTATCGAATTACGGCAAATACGATTCAAGAAGCAATTGCTCAAATGAAGGGCTTTAAGCAGGACTACGCTTACCATGTTACTGAGGATGGCTATCAAGGCGTATTAACCAAAGAAGGCTTGCTTGATGCGGCTAAGGACACAGCAACTGCTGAAGAAATTAAGCAAGAGTTCTATGAAGAAGTCCCTGCAGTTTCTCCAGATGCAGCAATTGAAGAAGTCTTGGTCGATACCATGTCTTGTGATTACTCACTACCCGTTGTCGATGAAGACGGTAACTTACAAGGTGAGTTAGAACGAAGCGCGGTGGCTGAAATATTCTCCGACAGCTCAGAGGAGGAAATATCACCAGCCCCAAAGTTGGATAAAGCCTCTTAACTTCGGACAATACAAAAACGCCACTTGCAATCAATGTAAGTGGCGTTTTTATTTCAACTTTTGATTCTACGGCTCGTAGTTCGGGTTCATCAACGAGTAGCGGTATTCTTGATCAGCCTTACCTTCGGCAATCATGTGTAGCAAAACTAGCCCGGTAGTACTGACACCACATTTGATATCACACGGCTCGTTGTAATCAAGTTCAACTGGCAGTGAAGACTGACTAGCAACCAAAGGTATATTGCCTTCTTCAGGAACCACTAACATATCCGACTCTTCGGCGGCTGGTAGCGAAAACAGAAACAATTCCTTTTGTGCGTCAGCGGCAGACGCCACCTTTGTTGCTGACAGCAATACAGCACCTAGCAGCACACATCTATTCAGTTTCATATCTTGGCCAAGTTTATAAATTCCTCTGCATTATAGCTTTCCGCTATCTATCAGCAACTAAAAAAGCTCCCGAAGGAGCTTTTGTTAATATTTTAAAAGCCGAGCGAGTTACTTGTTGTTACGACGCGCTTCTACAGCATCGGCAAGTTGGCGAAGTACTTTTTCAGTATCATCCCAACCAATACACGCATCAGTGATTGACTGACCGTAAGTTGGAGCTTGACCATCAACCAGATCTTGACGGCCTTCCACTAGGTGAGACTCAATCATCACACCGAAGATAGCCTGCTCACCACCAGCAACCTGACCAGCAACATCTTCTGCAACAACCATCTGACGCTGGTATTGCTTAGAGCTGTTTGCGTGACTGAAATCGATCATTACTTTTTGCGGTAGACCTGATGCTTCTAGCTCTTGCTTGATAGAACCAACATGGTCAGCGCTGTAGTTTGGCTCTTTACCACCACGAAGAATGATATGACAGTCTGGGTTACCCGCAGTCTCAATGATTGCAGAGTGCCCATATTTAGTTACAGACAAGAAATGGTGCGAAGCACTTGCGCTGCGGATTGCATCTGACGCAATCTTAATGTTGCCGTCGGTACCATTCTTGAAGCCTACTGGGCAAGAAATACCAGAGGCAAGCTCACGGTGAACCTGAGATTCGGTCGTACGCGCGCCAATTGCACCCCAACTAATCAAATCAGCCACATACTGTGGGGTGATCATATCTAGGAATTCGCTTGCTGTTGGCATACCCATATCTGTTAGGTCTAGCAGCAGTTTACGACCCATGCGCAGACCGTCATTGATCTTAAATGTATCGTTAAGGTATGGGTCATTGATAAGACCTTTCCAACCAACCGTTGTACGTGGTTTTTCGAAGTAAACACGCATAACGACCTCTAGGCGATCACCCAACTCATCGCGCAGTACTTTTAGACGCTTGCCGTATTCAATCGCCGCTTCTGGATCGTGAATAGAGCAAGGACCGATGATCACAAGTAGACGATCATCTTCACCTTTTAAAATATTTGAAATGGCTTCACGAGAACGAAATGTAGTCGAAGAAGCAGATTCTGTTGCAGGAAACTTCTCTAAAACTGCAACTGGCGGTAATAACTCTTTGGATTTGTTAATTCGTACATCATCTGTTTGAAACATTGCTACTTCTTCCTATTACTCTTGGTTGAACGCATCACCGAAATTGAGTGGTGAAAAAACGTTCACGCTTTCTTGTTCCTGTTCTGTGTAACTTATCTATCAAAAACCAAGGTTGCAACCACTAATTTCAATAAAAGGCAACATTTCTACTATTTTTACATTTTACATAATGTGTAAATTAATAATTACACCCTTATAAATTGGGGGCTAGAGGAGAATTTTGTCCTCGTTTTTTATACCACAAGATGCATTATCAGCCTGATATTGCTAAGGTATTAATACAATAACAAAATCAGCAGATCAGGCATGAACGCCATTGAATTTACAAATGTCAGCAAGTGGTATGGTCAGTTCCAAGCACTCAAAGAAATAAATCTCAGTGTACGAAAAGGCGAAATCTTAGTCGTTTGTGGCCCTTCGGGATCCGGTAAATCAACCCTTATCCGAACCATAAACGGATTAGAAACCCTAGACCAAGGGGAAATAACGGTTTTAGGCCAACTCAATTCAACCCTAGCGGCGGGCAAGGTGGGAATGGTGTTTCAACATTTTAACCTCTTTCCGCACCTCACTGTGCTAGAAAACTTAACACTCTCTCCAATACGCGCACTCGGGCTGACTAAAAAAGAGGCGACTCAGCGCGCGCTACAGTTTTTAAAGCGAGTCAATATCGAAGAACAGGCCAATAAATACCCAGTGCAACTCTCCGGGGGGCAACAGCAACGCGTCGCCATCGCCCGTTCACTGTGTATGCAGCCAGAAATATTGCTCTTTGATGAGCCGACTTCCGCCCTCGATCCAGAAACTATTCAAGAGGTGTTAGATGTCATGGTCGACTTAGCGCAAGATGGCATTACTATGATCTGCGTTACTCATGAAATGGGATTTGCCAAAAAAGTCGCAGACAGAGTGATCTTTATGGACCAAGGGCAAGTACTTGAAATGTCGACACCAGAGCAGCTTTTTTCTGCTCCGACACATCCAAGAACGCAGCAGTTCTTAGCACAAATATTGAGCCACTAAGAATGAAGAAAATAATCCAACCCGTTGCGTCTGCCCTGCTCCAAATCATCTTGCTCATCCTAGCCCTTGCTTGGTTACTTGATTCTGGTGCTAAGAGTATGGGGTATCAGTGGCAGTGGGAGCGCGTACCCGATTACATAGCCTTCTATGAAGATGGTGAATGGTGGCCAGCTGAGCTCATTGAAGGATTGCTCATAACCATCAAGATATCTGCGATTAGCTTAGGATTTACGCTGATTATTGGACTGACAACTGCGCTACTTAAGCTATCTAACTCGTGGGTAGGACGAGGTATCGCCACAGTGTACATTGAGGCAATACGCAATACGCCTTTGCTCGTGCAGATATACTTGCTCTACTTTGTCTTTGGCCCTGCTATTGGATTAGACCGATTTGCGACGGCCGTTTTGGCACTGTCACTCTTTCAAGGCGCCTATACCGCAGAGATCTTCCGAGGTGGTTTAAACAGCATTGCCAAAGGGCAATTTGAGGCAGCGAAATCTCTCGGCCTTAGCCCGTTTTACACCTACTACGACGTGATATTGCCTCAGTTGATTCAACGTACACTGCCTCCGTTAACCAATGAGGTGGTGTCTCTGATTAAGAACTCATCCATTGTCAGTGTTATGGCAATTTTCGATCTCACTACCGAGGGGCGTAATATCGTCTCGGAAACCGCTATGCCATTTGAAATCTGGTTTACTGTGGCTGCTATCTACCTCGCCTTGACGCTAACACTGTCAGGGCTTTCTGCTTGGCTAGAACATAAACTCGGCGCTAGTTGGCGCACACAATAAAGGACGTCTCTATGAAAAACATAGGAAGAAAACTCATTTCAAGGAATGGATTCAAGGCTGCAATTACAGCTCTGCTAGGTTTAGCGATTAGTTTGCCAGCATTGGCTTCAGAAACGCCTAACTTAGACAAAATTAATGAGCGCGGAACATTGCGCGTTGGAATGTCGACCTTCGTTCCTTGGGCGATGCGGGATAAGCAAGGCGAGTTAATTGGTTTTGAAATTGATGTAGCAAAACGCTTGGCGAAAGATTCCGGTTGGCAAGTTGAGTTTGTTCCTACGGCTTGGGATGGCATTATTCCAGCTCTACTGGCGAAGAAATTTGATGTCATCATTGGCGGCATGAGTATTACTCCAGAACGTTCAAAGAGTGTGTTGTTCTCTGCTCCCTACTCTCATTCTGGTGTTCAAGTAGCGGCGAACAAAGAGCTCGCGGAAGGATTCTCTGAATTTAGTGACTTCAACTCTCGCCGAGTAAAAATTGCAGCCCGTCGCGGAGCGTTTACAGTGCAAGTCGCTCGTGAAACCTTCCCTAAAGCTAAGATTCTTCAATTTGATGACGATGCGCAAGCTTTCCAAGAAGTGCTGAATGGCAATGCTCATGCCGTCATCGCATCGAGCCCAAAACCAGAGCATGAAGCGGTTAAAAATAGCGACAAACTCTTTATCCCATTCACAGAACGTTTGTCTAAAGGCAACGAAGCGTTTGCTGTTCGTTTAGGCGAGGCCGACAAAGAGGCTTTCTTTAATCAATGGATTCAAGCACGTACTCAAGATGGGTGGCTGGAACAACGTTATGAGTACTGGTTCTCAACGCTAGACTGGCAAGATCAGATCGCATCTGGTCAATAACTGGATTGGCTCCAACTTGTCAAAATGAGTTGGGGCCACTTTTTGTGGAATAAACAAGCACGTGACTAAAAGCAACACACTTACTTCAATCGCACCACCAGCCTTTAAGCGCTCGATTAACAAGCTCGATGTCCTTCTTTTACTGATGTTAGCAGGTCTGAGCTACTGGATATACGACCGCTCTTCTGTCGGCGTTAACTACACTTGGCGCTGGCAAGAGGCCTTCTCTTTGCTCTTTACACCAAGAGCAGATGGCTCTCTGCCCTATTTTTTTCAGGGCTTATTGTCTACTGTACGCCTGAGTATTTGGGGGATGGTTCTTGCGTTAAGTTTAGGAACAGCGCTCGGCGTCGCTCGACACTCTAAAATCACTCTATTTGCTGTGCCGGCAAACATGTTCGTTCAACTTATACGAAATATCCCGCCTCTGGTTTTTGTCTTTATCTTTTACTTTTTTATCTCTAATCAAATAATTCCACTTCTGGGTTTAGATAGTTTGCTACGAGAGCACTCAGGAGAAGTAAACTGGCTGCAGTCCACCTTGTTTGGCCCTGCCAATCTTTGGGAAAATCTACTATCGGGCGTGTTATGTGTTGGGCTACTATCAGCGGCGTACGTTGCTGAGGTGGTGCGCTCCGGCTTATCGGGCATCCCTAAAGGGCAATGGGAAGCGGCAGATTCGTTAGGTATCGGCGGATGGACTAAATACCGCTATGTGATAGCACCACAAGTTCTCGCGGCAATAACACCCGCATTAGCAGGACAATCGATTTCCTTGGTCAAAGACACATCCATCGTGTCACTGATTTCAATCCAAGAGATGACGTTTGTTGGCACTGAGATCGCCAACTCTTCAGGTTTGATCTTTGAAATCTGGTTGATAGTTGGACTTTGCTATCTTCTCATTTGCTTATCGCTATCACTGTTATTCAAACGACTAGAACAGCGAAGTTTGAAACACCTTCAGCGATAGTTAAAAGCTTACCGCCATACTATTTAGGCTCGATAGGTGCTCGATTATTTATTCTGATTGGTATAACGGAAACTTTAGCTTCAAATAACTCACATAAAGCATGGCGCCTATTGCTACGCATACAAGGTTGATACTCAGATCGAGGAATGAAAACTCACGTAGAGGATTAAACATTTGCAGAAACTCGTCCAAACTGACCATAGCCAACAAGCCTAATACCCATGGCGACAGCACCAAACGATGATAATGATAGTAAGAGATTGGTGTTGACCACGCAGCGATAAACCCAAGTGTGGTGGCTACCGTTGCGTGAAGCACCCATGCCCCGCCCAGTAGCACTTCAAGCGCTCTTATTGAATCGCCATGAAAGTCAAACGACTTTGCCATCGAGGCCCCACCGCCAAGCGCCATTAGGCCAAAAAGAACAATCAATCTTTTACTAAAAAGCTGCGTAGCTAGGTACATAGAGCGCTCTATTCAAAATCAAAACGCTCAGTAGACTAGCTGAAGTTGATAGCAGAAAAAAGACCAACTCGGCTTCGTCTTATAATTTAGACAGTTATGTAATGATCCACCAGCAGCAGCAAGAACAAAAACATTAGGTGATAGATGGAAAACTTAAACGTTTCAATTGCTGATTTTTCATCTGAGTTAAACTTGAGTTTCCAAGCGTGACCAATAAAACCTAAGCTCAGAATTGTCGAACCAACCCAGTACAATGTTCCCGCCATACCGACTAGAGCAGGCAGCAAACAGACTAAAGCAAGTAGCACGGTATAGAGCAAGATAGACGTTTTGGTGTATTCAACACCGTGGGTAACAGGCAGCATTGGAATATCCGCTTTCGCGTAGTCATCTTTACGGTGAATCGCTAACGCCCAAAAATGTGGTGGCGTCCAGATGAAGATAATCATCACTAACAGCCAGCCATTGGCGTGCATATCTCCGGTCACGGCTGTCCAACCTAATAGTGGCGGCATGGCACCCGCTATTCCCGCTATAACAATATTCTGTGGTGTCGCACGTTTTAAGTACATAGTGTACACAACAGCGTAACCAAGCAAACTTGCAAAAGTTAACCATGCCGTTAAAGCGTTTACGCCGATATAAAGAACGGCAAATCCCAATGCTCCAATAACAACCGCGAATGCGAATACATGGCTTGAGTGTATTTCTCCTGATGGCAGTGGTCTTTTGTAAGTTCGAGCCATAATGGCATCAATGCGCTGGTCTATAAGATGATTAAACGCTGCTGCCGAACCTGCCATCAATCCAATACCTAGCAGCCCAAGCACTGTGCCCTGCACGGGTAACGCACCAGGAACCGCAAGACACATCCCGACTACCGCAGTCAGTAGCATCAGAGCAACGACTTTAGGCTTAGTCAGGGCCAAATAGCTACGCCATAGCGCTCTCTCTTGAGCAGTAACAGATAGTGTTTTACTCATGCGCACTCTCCTTATTAATCAGAGCAGAATCCATTGCAGACTGATGACTGGTTTGCCAAATGAGATAGTTGGTTCGTAATACGATCAAGAGCAACAAAGCAGCCCCTAAATTGTGTGCCACCGCGACAACCAAAGGTAAGCTCAATAATACGTTACCGATGCCGAGTGCAATTTGAATAGCCAGCATCAGCAATAACCCTTTCGCCACTTTGCTATACGCTTGTTTTTTCTCCGCGAGCAGCATAAACACAAGTGCCGAAACAAACAGTGTGACGACAGCCGCCCCCACTCGATGCGTAACATGAATCGTCATCCGCGCGCCATAATCTAACGTGCCAAACTCATAGCTTTCTTGCTTAGGTTGGATCAACTCAAAAGCGCGCCCGAAATCGAGATAAGAAGTCCAGTTTCCTTCACATATCGGCAGTGTCGTACACATCAGCGCAGCATAGTTAGAAGATGTCCAACCGCCTAACGCAATTTGCATTACCACGACCACAAGCGTTGAAGCGGCTAATAACTTCAACCTCTGCCTAGTCTTATTGCCATCCTTAACCAAGGGGGCTTGTCTCGCTTGAAGCCCCCAGTGAGTTAAGGCGAGCAAACTGAATAAGGTAAACCCTCCCAACAAGTGACCCATTACAATGATTGGCATTAGCATCATGGTCACGGTCCACATTCCCAGTAAAGCTTGAAAAATCACCACGACAGAAATTGCCGAAGCCATTAGCGTCGGAATTTGCCCGGTTCTAATACCGATAAAAGTAATGGCAAACACCACTAAGCCCAGTGTTCCCGCAAAGTAGCGATGGATCATTTCGAGCCAAGCTTTGTCGGCTTCAACGGTAAGAGACGGGTACATCGATTGAGCCAAAGCGATTTCATGCTGCTCATTAGGGACGGTTAGTTGACCATAGCAGCCCGGCCAATCAGGACAGCCAAGTCCTGCATCCGCTAGTCGAGTGTATGCGCCGAGCATGACGACAATGAATGTGAGGATAAGACTGAATCTGACAAGGTTGATCAACTTCATATCAAGGCTCCTAGCGATTTAGCCGACGCGAGATAACTTGAGCAACTTACGTAAATCGGCAAGTAGCCCTTTGCTTTGTGCAACTAACTCACCTTGTTTGCTCACTTTGGGATAACGCATCACCAACTGGCCTAGCGGATCAACAATCACGTATTCAAATTGATCAACAAGCTGAGAAAAACCATCATTCACTTTTATCTGAGCGTATTCCGAATTTGCTAATACCTCGCTGCTAGGCGTAGATATCAGTACAGGTTGCACACGTTGTTGATACTTACCCAGTGCGATGTGGCTCTGACCAAGTAAATAGATTTGTTGCTGACAGAACTCATCGCATTGCTCCGGAACCACATAACCAAGCTGCCACTGTGTCTCTTGGTAAGGATTATCGATACCTAACGATTCCAATGTCGCCATAGGTTCAATAAGTTCGCCCTTGTTGGTCACACCCGATTGATACCAGTGCTGGCTCAATACTGTTTTTGCAATAATGGCAGGTAAAGCAAACATCACCACTAAGCTGACAAAAATGATCCTTCCTCTTAAAACTGGGTTACTCATCTTTTACTCCCTGCTTCAAAGCTTTGACTAGTAAGCCGACACTTAACAGCGCCAGTACTGACGCCATGGAAAACCACTGCACTGCATAGCCTAAGTGCTTATCTGGATTCATCGAGACTGGTTGCCAAGGCTGTATATAGGGCCAAGGCTCGACCAACGGCTGCGCAACAAAAGGTTCTATTTCGATCTGCCAATGCTGTTCTAACTGAGCAAAATTAAGGTTCTGAATTCGGCTCATCGTGCCTTGCTCTAAATGCAAATCTTTGCTGAGCGGATTACTCGACTTGCGATAAAGCCTGCCTTCAAGCGCAAGCTCGCTATTTAACCAATTAACCTGTGGCAGTTGTGAGCGTAAACCAGGCGCTTCAACAAAACCGCGTTCAAGCAGCAGATGTTGTCCTGATTGTGTTTTCACTAACTGCAACGCCAAGTAACCTACCTTGCCATCAACACTTTGGTTATCTAGTAACAAGTACCTATCCGTCACTGGGGTCGCGCTAAGCACGACTTTTACCCCGGTTGGGTTACTGATTTGTTCCTGAGTCAACTCAGATAAACCAACAGGTGACATTTGCGCTCTCTGTGTAACCTTTTGCTCTATTTCGCTTTTCTCTTCTGCTCTCGATAATTGCCATAAACCTAAGTTGATCAATATCGAAAAGGCGACCACAGTTATTAGACAAACAACCACAAACCTTGTGGTTTTCAGCGGAGCAAAAAAGGAACCACTCATGGTATTCATATTCAAACTTGTCCTAGTACTGCTGCTACTCTTCATCCTTGTTAACCTCGGTAGAGCGATGTTTGAAATGGTTAAAGGTCCCGAATCGGAAGACGACTCTGACCAAGATTCCCTCCCAGATGACAAACCCATGAGCTTTTATTTAGGTCGCCGCGTGTTCCTTTCTGCACTCGCTGTTGTGTTAATGGTGGCCGCTTTATTAAGCGGCCTAATCGAACCGAATATACGCCCTTACTAGGGTCTGTACTGTTTAGCTTGGCGTTAAAGTACGTAAACAAAGACGAACAAACATAACCACACCACATCAACAAAGTGCCAATACCAACTGCCAGCCTGAAAGGCAAAGTGGTCTTTAGGCGTAAAATGGTCTTTTGCCACCCTAGCCAGTAATATGATCAAAAATGTAGTGCCTAGCAGAACATGCATGCCATGGAATCCGGTCAATAAGAAAAAGGTATTGCCATAAACTCCCGATTGAAGCGTTAAGCCCAAATCTTGATAGGCATGTGCGTACTCAACCCCTTGGTAGTACAAGAAGAAACACGCCAAAACGATGGTGATTTCAAGCCAGACAATCAGCGCCATACGCTTGTTCTGCTCTAAACTGACATGCGCTAAGTGAAGCGTAATCGAAGAAGTAAGCAGGATAATAGTGTTGATTAATGGCAATCCTTGCCAAGGCATAGCGTTGGTCGTGTCTCCACCTGGAGTGGTCGTTAATGGCCATAAAGCCTCAAATGTCGGCCAGATAACCTCATGCGTCATGGCATTGTTTCCTGCCCCACCAAGCCAAGGCACAGAAATCATACGCGCGTAGAAAAGAGCGCCGAAGAAAGCGCCAAAGAACATGATTTCGGAAAAGATAAACCAGCTCATCCCTTGTCTATAGGAACGAGACAGCTGCGCGGAATTCTTACCACTCATAGATTCTGTAATAACGTTACTAAACCAACCCGCGAACATATAGAGTAGAAAGATAAAACCCGCGAGCAAAATCAGCTTGCCAAAGACACTCCCATCCCCGCCTTCAGCCATGTTCTGTACCGTCAGGCCTGCACCGACAGCAATCAAAAATAGGGCAACTGCGCCAACAATTGGCCAGCTGCTTTGTGCGGGCACATAATAGGATTGATGTTTTGAACTCATTGTGTTGCTCCTTGCGAAGTCTCATCGGTTACCTTAGATGAAACGTTAGCTAACTCGGTTGAGGTCGTTTTATCCGTGATGTCATAGAGGGTGTATGACAACGTCAGAGTATGAATAGAGTCTGGAATATCAGGCTCGATATAGAAAATCAGTGGCATTTCTGCTTTTCCATCGGCCTGCAAGGGCTGTTGATTAAAACAGAAACATTCGATTTTGTTGAAATAGGTAGCACCTAACCCCGGAGAAACCGATGGCACGGCTTGGCCAACAATATCTTTGGAAGAGAGGTTCTTGGCAAAGTAAGCGGTTTGAATCACTTCGCCGGGATGCACTTCCATTGAAGTTTGTGCAGGGACAAAAGACCATGGAATCCCTTGATTATTGTGTGCCATAAACTCTACGCGAATAAGACGTGATGTGTCGGGAACCATACCTTGAGGTTGTAGCGCAGACTCTGTATTGGTTTTTCCGTTGATTCCTAAAGCTTCACACATCACGTCGTATAAAGGGACAAGAGCAAAACCAAAACCAAACATGGCAACAACCGCAGCACAAAGCTTCAGCGTAAGCTTTCTATTGGATTTCGCTTGCCCGTCCATAACAGAGCCCTTAGTCCACTTTCGGTGGCGTTGAGAAAGTATGATGAGGCGCAGGACTTGGCACCGTCCACTCCAGCCCTTCAGCACGATCCCAAGGTTTCGCCGAAGCCTTCTCACCGCCTCTGATACACTTGATCACCAGCCACAAGAAGATTAACTGTGACAGGCCAAAGGCAAAGCCCCCAATTGAGACTATTTGGTTAACGTCTGCAAATTGAATTGCGTAGTCCGGAATACGCCTTGGCATACCCGCTAAGCCCAAAAAGTGCATCGGGAAGAAAAGCACATTAACTGAAATGATCGAACACCAGAAATGCCACAAACTCAATTTGTGGTCATACATATTCCCCGTCCATTTAGGCAACCAATAGTACGCCGCCGCCATAATCGAGAACACGGCGCCCGAGACCAACACATAGTGGAAATGAGCCACCACAAAATAGGTATCGTGGTACTGAAAGTCAGCAGGAACAATGGCGAGCATCAACCCTGAAAAGCCGCCAATAGTAAACAAGATGATAAACGCAATAGCGAACAACATCGGCGTTTCAAAGGTCATCGCCCCTCGCCACATGGTTGCTACCCAGTTGAACACCTTAACGCCAGTCGGCACCGCTATCAGCATGGTGCAATACATGAAGAAGAGCTCGGCAAATACCGGCATACCCGTGGTAAACATGTGGTGTGCCCAAACAAGGAAGGACAATAGGGCGATACTACATGTTGCGTAGACCATCGAGTGATAACCAAACAACTTCTTACCACTAAAGGCTGGGATAATCGCTGAGACAATACCAAAAGAGGGCAAAATCATAATGTACACTTCAGGGTGACCAAAGAACCAGAAGATATGCTGGAACATCACAGGGTCACCGCCCCCTGCAGCGTCAAAGAATGAGGTTCCAAAGTACTTATCGGTGAGCACCATAGTGACAGCCCCTGCGAGTACGGGCATCACGGCTATTAATAGGAACGCGGTGATAAGCCAAGTCCAAACAAACATTGGCATTTTGAACCATGTCATCCCTGGAGCACGCATATTGACGATGGTGACAATCACGTTAATTGCCCCCATGATCGAGCTGATCCCCATAATGTGTACAGAGAAAACAAACAACGCGGTACTGTCAGGTCCATAAGTCGTCGAGAGTGGCGCGTAGAAAGTCCAACCAAAGTCAGGACCGCCGCCTTCCGTAAATAGTGAGGCAATCAGAATGGCAAAAGCGAAAGGGAGAATCCAAAAGCTGAGGTTGTTCATTCTAGGTAAAGCCATATCTGGCGCGCCGATCATCATCGGGATCATCCAGTTCGCGAGCCCAGTGAAAGCTGGCATCACCGCACCAAACACCATGATCAAACCATGAACGGTTGTCATCTGGTTAAAGAACTGCGGTTCAACTAATTGCAATCCGGGTTGAAAAAGTTCGGCGCGAATGATCATTGCCATCGCACCCCCGATTAAGAACATGCTAAAGCTAAACCAAAGGTAAAGCGTCCCAATGTCTTTATGGTTCGTCGAGTAGAGCCAACGCGTTATTCCCTTGGCTGGCCCATGATGGTCATGATCATCAGCTTCAACGGCAATCGTGCTATTGGCGCGGCTGATATCGGCATCAGTAGCTGGCGCTGATTTGGTTTTATCTTCTACGATCGAATCAGGTTTGGACGTTTTCATTGTCCCTCCTTAGACGCCTTAAGCTGGTTAACATCTGATGCTTGAACTAGATCACCCACACTGTTGCCGAGACCATTTCGTTGGTAGGTCACCACTGCCGCAATCTCTTTATCTGTCAGCTGGTTAGAGAATGCTTGCATCGCTGTACCCGAACGACCATTGACCACAATATCAATGTGCGAAGAGACATCGCCTGTTGCGACTTTACTGCCAGTAATGGCTGGGAATGCTCCCGGTATACCGGCACCGTTCGCTTGGTGGCAAACAGCGCATCGATCGAGATACACTTTCTCACCAACACTCATTAACTCATCCAGAGACAAAGAGGCGGTAAGTGAGGCTGCAGCTTCTTGCTTCGCTTTCTCTAATTCCGCTTTCTTCGCAAGCAGCCAGGCATCGTATTTCTCTTCTTCCATCGCATGAACAACAATGGGCATAAAGCCATGAGCTCGACCACATAACTCAGCACATTGACCGCGGTAGACACCAGGCTTGTCTATACGAGTCCAAGCCTCGTTAATAAATCCTGGGATGGTGTCTTTCTTCACCGCAAAGTCCGGCACCCACCAAGAGTGGATGACGTCATCAGCTGTCAGCAAGAAACGTACTTTACGATTGATCGGTAACACCAACGGATTGTCCACTTCCAACAGATAGTGCGCGCCTTTCTCTTCGATGCCATCTATCTCTTTTTGGCTAGTTGCGAGCAAACTGAAGAACTCGACGTCTTCACCGAAATAGCTGTAATGCCACTTCCATTGCGAGCCTGTTATTTTTACGGTCAGATCTGATTGAGTAGTATCTTCCATTGCGACTAAGGTTTTGGTCGCCGGAATAGCCATTAAGACGAGGATAATAATTGGAATAACAGTCCAAATCACTTCCACTTTAGTACTTTCATGGAAGTGCGCCGCCACCGCACCTTTGGATTTGCGGTGATGATACATGGAGTAAAACATCACCCCAAAGACCACAACAGCAATGGCGCAGCAGATGTAAAATATCAGCATATGAAGGTCATAAACCTGCTCACTGATATTGGTGACTCCCTGAGTCATGTTGTAGGCACTTTCTTCTGCGTGTGCAAAAGCAGTGACACAAATTAACAAAACACTACTCAATCGCCACAGTAACAACTGTAAACTTTTCAAAAGACCTCTCCTCTGCCAGAGTCATCAACCGTGATGCTGGTACTTGTTCCTGCATGTCACCTGAGCCTGCAAGAAAGTACCAATCAGCCTTTGGACTTGGATAATTCCTTATAACCAGTAAATTTCATGTGATTTGTTATATTTATGTTAATAAACGTTAGTTGGCGTTTCTAAATTGTGCAAGAAAGTCCTATTAGAAATGGTGACTAGGCAGAGCATAGAAAGGTTTAGCGATTGCGCTCTCGCAAATGATAATCAATATCAATTAAAATCAAGCTAAATTCAGGAAATAACATAGACTTAAGTTAGATATCAACTTGAGACATGAAGAAGGTAAAAACATCATGATGGAACGAGTGACGCGTTGGTTAGAGAAAGATCCTGACCCACATACAAGAGAAGAGCTTCAACACCTAATCGATGAAAAAGCATTTGATGAGTTAGACGATCGCTTTAGCCAACGTCTGGAATTTGGTACTGCTGGCCTACGAGGCAAAGTCGGTTGTGGTCCAAACCGAATGAACCGTTTAGTGATTCAAGAAACCGCGACGGGCCTTGGTCACTATCTTGTTCAACAAGTCAAAGATGCAAAAACACGCGGTGTTGTGATTGGTTATGATGGTCGTACAGATTCTAAGCAGTTTGCTCACGATACGGCTTCTGTTCTTACTTCTCTTGGGATTAAGGTGCTCCTAACCCACGCAGTAGCGGCAACACCAATTGTTGCATTTGGGGTAAAACACTTTGATGCAGCAGCGGCTGTTGTGGTTACAGCCAGCCACAATCCACCAGAATACAATGGCTTTAAAGTGTACTGGGAAAATGGCGCGCAAATCATCCCGCCACATGATTCAGGTATTGCAACTGAGATTGACGTTGCTGCAACTAAGCCAATACCACTTATGGCACTAGATGATGCCGAGAAGCATGGTTTACTCGTTTGGTTGAAAGAGGATTACTACGAAACTTACCGCCAAACGATGAATAACAATCCACTCTTGGCTAACCATACTGCGCCTAACGATATCGCTATCGCATATACCGCTATGCATGGTGTAGGGGCAAACATGGCGCAAACCCTACTCAACGACGCGGGATTTAACCACTTTTACAGTGTTGCAGAGCAAAGTGAACCAGACGGCTCTTTCCCTACCGTCAACTTCCCGAACCCAGAAGAAGCTGGGGCGATGGATATGGTCATGGCATTAGCTAAACAACACAACGCCGACATTGCATGTGCCAATGACCCAGACGCAGACCGATTTGCTGTCGCTGTGCGCAAGCCAGATGGTGACTATCAGATGCTGACTGGCGACCAAGTGGGAACTTTATTTGGTCATTACCTCTTGTCACAAACGGAGGCGAGTAAGCAACTTGTCGGCAATACGATTGTTTCATCCACTTTGTTAAACAAGATAGCCGATGCGCACGGTGCCACTTACTTCCAAACACTGACTGGCTTTAAATGGCTAACCAATGTAGCGATGCAAAAGCAAAGCGACGATCAGCAGTTCCTATTTGCCTATGAAGAAGCACTAGGCTACACGGTTGGGAACAAAGTCTGGGATAAGGATGGTCTATCCGCTCTGGTTGCCTTTGCGCAATTGACCGCCGAGCTAAAAAGCCATGGAAAAACCATTTGGGATCAATTAGAAGCCATCTATCGTCAGCACGGTATGTATCTGAATTCGCAACGCAGTATTGCGCTTGATCCGAAGGCACCACCTGTAGGTGATAAGCTCAGGGCTAATCCTCCGACTATGATTGCGGGTAGTAAAGTGGAAGTGACAGAAGATCTTAAGTCACTCACCAAGCACTTTGCTGATGGTTCAACTCAATCCATCGACCTGCCAGCAAGTGACGTACTTATCTATCACCTATCATGTGGTGCGCGAGTGATCGTCCGTCCTTCAGGAACAGAACCGAAATTGAAGTGTTACTACGAAGTGATCGAGAAGTTTGAAGATTCTGATAGCTTTGAACACGTACTTGATAAAGCGTCAGAGTCTATGGGAATGCTGATTTCAGAACATCAGCACAGCTTACTTTAAGCTCAGAAACAATCTCCCCCTTAAGTTACTTCACAGCAGCTTAAGGGGTGCCCATCATACTAACAACTCAATCGCCTTAAGTGGCTTTTTGAAGAAACAACCTCTACCGATTTTAGAACTTCTCTACTGGCATTTAAGTGAGAGCTAGGTTGTTCAGAAAGCTCAGTAATAATATTCTGGCATAGCTCAGGAACAATTGGCGATAGCAACCACGCCAACTCTCGAACGAAATTGCAGACGATCAAGCAAGTTTGTTGTGACTCTTGGACTAGCTGCCCTTTTCGAATCAACCACGGTGCTCGGTGATGGAAAAAAGCATTTAGCTTTGATAAAAGCGCATTGCACTCTTTAGTCACTCGATAAAGATCTCTGTCATGATACGCACTAACGATTCGCTCAAGATCGCAGGAAAACTCGCTAACATAAGTTCGACAGTCAGAATCTAACCTCCCAGCTGATTCAAGCGTTAATGAGCCAGAAAACTCCTTCACAACTATGGTGTGGTTACGTTTTACAAGGTTGGCAAAATTATTAAGTAAATCTCCATTTATTAGCCCAGTAAATTCCTCTAGCTCAACGTTACCATCTCTATATAGCGGCTTTTGACGAATTAAAGCATAGCGAATTCCATCAGTTGATAAACGCTGAGCAAATGACGAAGGATTCACAGTCGTCAGAGGATTCGATTTAGAGATCTTTTCACCACCGATGGTCCACCAGCCATGAACAATCAACTTTTTAGGAAGCGGCAGTTCCAATGCTAATAAAAATGCTGGCCAATACACTGCGTGGAACAGCAAAATATCCTTGCCTATGACGTGTTCTGTTCGCTCAATTGCTGATACATCGGCGTCTTTTTCTGCAATCGCGGTGATGTAACTAAACAGAGCATCAATCCATACGTATACCGTATGCTCCTGATTACTCGGTACCTTTATACCCCATTGGTTGTTAATTCTTGAAATTGATAAGTCTTCCAATGGCTCTGAAGCAAGTTGCTCGATTAAAGTGTTTTGATAATGCTGAGGGACGACTACATCGGGATTATTCTGATAATACTCTAGCAGGGCCAATCGATATTTCTCAAGCTGAAACAAATACGTTTTCTCTTCTACACGAGTGATTGGTTGTTTGTGAATCGGACACAATAAGCCATCGAGCAGATCTCTCTCTGGATAGAACTGTTCGCATGCTACACAGTAGTCACCGGAATAGTGCCCTAAGTAGATATCACCTTTCTGCTCCAACGTCCGCCACACTCTCTCAATATTGGCCTTATGCTGATCCGCCGTGGTACGGATAAAAACGTCTGGATTAATGTCGAGCTGTGGCCAAAGATTGCGAAAGCTTCGAGACGTTTTCTCAACAAATTGCTCAGGGGATTGTTGATTCGCTTGCGCAGTGTTGGCAATTTTCTGACCGTGCTCATCAGTCCCGGTAATTAAGTGACTCTTCACTCCGGAGATAGAATTAAAGCGATGGAGAACATCTGCGACTACTCCTGTATAAGCATGGCCTAAATGGGGCTCCCCATTGGCATAAAATATAGGCGTAGTGACAAAGCATTGCTCAGAGTGACGCGAATCGGAAGAACTGTGGAATAGCAATTTGAAGCTCATAGATAAATCTCCTCTAATTCCCAAACAAAGGTCGAAAAGAGATCTCTCTAAATGCTTACTCGCATCACCTTTCCAACTCTTTGTTAAGGAATGGTGGTGCGAAAAAAAGAAAAAATCAGTACACGCAGCCCATCCCTCCCAGCATTCGCTGAGAAGGCATGTTCATCATCATTTCAGTGACAATGTTAGATGAGCAGTGTGTTAATGATACTAAGTTCATAACTCCACACTAACAGAGTCATTTTTGTTCGACAAGCGTTAATCTTGAAAGACAACAGTGTGATTAGTAACAAAGATAGAAAAATCTATTGTTTGCTTTAAACAATAAAGAGCTCTATAGATAAAACCCCATAACTATTGATATGGGGCTTTTTCTTGGTACAGAAGCTTACAGTTGCTCTTTAACCACTTCCTCAAGTTGCTGATAAGGCACATAACCCGGTATGACTTGCTCGCCCATGATAAGTGCTGGCGTACCTCTTAAGCCTAAACCAGTAAACATGGCATAGTTGTTTTCTAACTGCGCTTTCACTTCATCGCTAACGTTAAGATACTCAGTCGTCCCAGTTTTTTGCGCAATCTTCATTAAAGATGCAGCATTATGTGTGCCCGGTTTTGAAACCAGTAAATCGTGGACTTGCTGATATTTATCACGATCTTTTTGCCAAACGTTAAGCGCGTAAGCGGCCGAATTCACCGAAGAGCTGCCTTCTTTAAGCGGTACATACAGATTCACCACTTTGATTTGCGGGTAATCTTTCACGAGCTTATCTAGCTCCACGTCCAATTTCTTACAGAATGGACAGCTGTAGTCCGTCACATTAATAATCGTGAACTCGCCGTTTTCTGCCCCCATAAATGAGTGATTAGGATCGTTAAGGTAGTTTTGGCTACTCTCTAGCAGGTGAGTAAACTGCTGTTGCTGCTTGATATACATTCCTAGGCTTTCATGTAATCCATCGACAACCTGCGGGTTTGCCTCAAGCATCTCTACAATCTCAGCAATCTTTTGATCTTGAGGTGCTGCCAATGCCGGAGCAGTAAAAAGAACGCTTGTAGCCAGCGCTAACGTTAATTTATTGAACATAATGAATTCCTAATTGTTTAGCCAAAGACGTGCAAGTAAGCCTGGCGGAGTCGTAATGCCAGTGGTGATTGACTCGATTTTGCCGTCTCTGACAATGAATATGGTTGGTGTCACTGAGATGCCCCACTGCTTAAACAGCTGAGAGTTCTCGTCGTTTACGTTGCTAAATTGATAACCGTGTTTTTGCTTGAATGCCTCAACACGCAAGTCTGTTCCAGAGGCACCTGAAACCGCGACCACAGGGTAGTATTCACTCACCCAATCAACGGTAGGACTGACAAACTTACATACCGGACACCAAGTTGCCCAAAAATAGATAACGACCGGGGTTTGGTAGCTCATCTCGATCACATCAACTGGGTTTCCCTTTTCATCCACTGTGACTAAGTCCGGCGCCATTTCCGTCGGTACATCTTGAGCACGATAGAGATCAATTGCAGTGGTGATCACAATCGCGAATAGCAAATACTTTGATATTTCTTTGAGCCAGTGAAGCGGTCTTATCTTCATTAACCCGCCTCCCCACTCGCTTGCTTAAGTGCCTGTGTGACCGCTTCATCGGTTAATATCACGGGCAGTGGGATGCCTTGAGGCGCATTAGGCCCATAGACAATATTAAACGGCACACCAAATCTGCCATTGGCTCGAAGATAATCCGTGACTAGGCCATCAGGGTGAGTCCAGTCACCTTGAATAGGTGTCACATTCGGATGCTGAAGCGCCGAGTAAACGGGATCTTGCAAGATCACGCCAATCTTGTTCGCTTTACAGGTCACACACCAGTCTGCTGTCACGTTAACAAACACGGTATTGCCATTAGCTACTGACTCAGTAATGGCTTCATTCGACAGCCTTACCCACGGCAAATCTTCAGGTAAAGGTGTTGACCAATGATCCGCCGTCATACTTCCGAACACTAGCCCGCCAGCAAGCAGCAGTAAAGATGCGCCACCAGAGATGACAAACGCTTTATCGCCATAAACCTTTTTGATGCGCATAAGCACAACGACTAACGCGGTAGCTGCTAGAACAATGACCCAGAACACTGGAAGGTGGTTGGCGAGCAAGTAAAGCAGCCAAACGCTGGTGAGAAGCATCATCACACCAAATAGCAGCTTCACCTTATTCATCCAAGCACCCGGCTTAGGCAGGTAAGAGGCAAGTCCAGGGAACAATGCCACCACTATCCAAGGTAAAGCCATACCTAGCGCAAGAGCAGTAAAGATAACTAGCATATCTATTGTGCTAGCTGCTAATGCAAAGGCTACAGCCGTCCCTAAGAAAGGCGCAGAGCATGGCGTGGCAAGTAGCGTGGCAAACATACCTTGCAGATAGTGCCCTGCATAAGAGTCATCCCCTTTTGAGGCAAGCCATGTATTGGTGTTCGACGATAGCCTAATTTCAAACAAACCAAGCATATTGGCACCAAACAGGGCCGTTACTGCCACCATAAAGCCAATAAACCAAGGGCTCTGGAACTGTATCCCCCAACCAATGGCACTACCGGAGAACTTCAAAATCAGCAGAAATGCCGCCAACAACCAGAACGAAGTCAAAATGCCTGCTGAAGAAGCAAGAAACTGCAAGCGCACTTTTCGGCGCTCAATTCCTTGGGCGCTAATGACACCACTTAACTTCATCCCCAACACCGGGAGTACACATGGCATCACGTTGAGTATCAGTCCGCCCAGTAAAGCAAAACCAATCATCTCAACCAAAGAGAGGCTTGGTATTGGTGCAGACACGAGACCTTTTGTCACTTGCGCGGCTTGTTCAGCGATAAAATCCGTATCCTTAATGGTCACATCGACGGACTGTTCGCTTAGATTGATGTCGCCAAGCCATGTCGATACATCAAACACTGCGACAAGTTTTTCTCCCTCAACTGTAAGATGGTTGAGCGCATAACTGTAATCACTGATCGCTTCTACTCGACTATCTACAATAAGTTCGGGGACATCCCAGCCTAGTGGTTTTATCAAAGTCACTTGAAGCTGATTAGTCGAACTATCCCAAACTGCACTTTGCTCTGAAATCAAAGGGGATGCTTTAGGCACCTGACTGATCGCTTGCGCATGTTGGTACATAGCCTGTTCTGAGACGACCAACTCACTCGGTATAAAATCCAAACTAAATGGATAATCGGTCAGTACACATATGGTGGTACATGAAGATAGAGTCAGCTTAGCATCGAGACTTACTGGCTTGTTAAAGTCTTCGACGTGCAGCGTCATTGGGATCAAGGTATCCCCTTTGTAACCAAGAGTGTTGATACCAAGTAGATTAAACTGCTGTGGGTAAGGCCAATGCCAGTCAACGGATTCAAGATTAGAAGAGCCCTGCCATGAAATACTTGGCGCTATGCCTCCTTCACCGGGCGAGCGCCAATAGGTTTTCCAGTCACCTTCTAAAGCAACTTCTAGAAAACCTTCGACAGTTTTATCTGTAGGGCTTACTTGCCCTGTCACGACAAAGCGAGTTTTTGCAGGAGGATGATCCGGATTAACCATCCACCCGGTCTCAACCTGCGCAAATGCTAGGGTCGAGAAAAGCACACTGCTCAGCATAAGAAAAAAGCTCAGCAGACTAAAAGGTGCAAATCGAGATTGTTTTATCATTGTTGTGTCCAATTGAAACCAATCTAATAAATAGATACTCAGATATCTATTCTGGTTGGTATATGCCCCTCAATGGGGGAATAACAAATACGAGCTATCGCTGGCTATAATTCAAGCCAGTAACGAATTTGTTTACTCTCGGAACACACAGAAAGTGAGATGAAGACGGGATTTGGGGACTATAGGTTCAGTAAACTGAGGAGAAGCCTGCCTAGTGGAGACAAGCCAAGCAACAATCACCAGCAGCGCAACAAAGAAAGAAACCACGACGTGATCAAGATTAACCTTGGCACTGCCTAAAAGCTTCTCCGTTAAATCACACTGCTTGCTAATGTCCGTCGATTGATCGGTAACATGAGTGCTATCGGCAAGAGAAGCATACTTGTACTCGCACACCGTTAGCATGCCTGAATTTTGCGTAAGACAAATAGCAAACACCCAGCCAATTAGGGCTAGAGTGATTTTTGCAGATTGCGTCGTAGCAAAGTTTTTAAACATACTGTGCGAGTTACTCACGAATTAAAGCCAGAGATTATGACAGCCCCAAACGCCAACATTGTTAGTTTAATGTGAGAAGTCTCTTAGACAATTTTCTTTTGTAAGAAAATCTTATCAACGCCCGCGGTTGGAAACCCTGTATAACGTCCAACTTCTTCAAATCCTAATTTGGCATAAAAACCCGGAGCTTGGAAACTGTAGGTATCAAGATATAAGTCTGTAACACCTAATGCTCTTGCTTCAGACTCGATGCGTTCCATCAACAATGAACCAATGCCAGACTTTCTTTCACGCTCATCCACCCAAAGAAACTCGACAAACAGCGTATTGGTAAATATTTCGCCCGTTAAACCGCCAGCGAAATTACCCTCATCATCTTCTATGTAGCATGCGAGACTCTGAATCTCCTCATCAGGGAAGTGCTGCATGTTGAATGCTTTCAAACCATTGTAGATAACATCTTTAATGTTCTTCGGCGGGTTAAGTACAAACTGAACATTCATAGGCGATCCTTCCTTGTTTCCATAACCTGTTAAACCAAATCAAAAAAGGCCAGCAAACGCTGGCCTTCTTAAGTCGGTTAGCTCGCAAATGAGCTTAACATCCAAATCGCTAACACGACAAATATCAGCCCCATAAACTTATGCTGATATGTTCTAAATTTAGCGTTTTCGAGTAACGGTTTACCTAACGTTCCCACTAACGCCACAAGCAATAGGTTGAACAAGAGACCTAATACATTCAGTAGCAAACCCAGTGCTAACATTTGTTCGCCAGAACTTGCGGTAATATTGCTCGAAACAAATTGAGGCAAGAACATCACAAAAAACACTAGGGCTTTAGGGTTGAGTAAGTTGCTTACCAAAGCTCTTTGGTAAAAAGTGGTCGCGACCTTGTTTGAACCATCCATTTGAGGCGCATCAGCGGCACTTGCACGAATACAGTCCCAGCCCATTTTTAGCAAGTAAGCCCCACCTAATAAGTGCAACGCTTTTAACGCAATCGGGCTCATGGCTATCAGTGCAGAAACACCGAGTGCAGCAAGCAGAGTTAGGATGATCCCTGAAGTGGCGTTACCTAAGCTAGCAAAGATGCCCACTTTACGACCGTAGCTCATACTTGAACTGGCGATAAGCAACATATCCGGACCAGGCAACAATAAAAGTGCAACAACAGCGGTCAAGTAAACCGGCAGCACAGAAATATCAATCATAGTTATAATTTTAGAAAATCAAAAACGGCGGCATTTTAGTCCAACAAAATCAGTTTATCTACCACAAACAACAAATAGACAATCATAAAGATAGATTAAATGACTTTTGCGATTGTTAATAAAATGAACATCAATTTGAGCAATTTTGTACAAAAATAACTAAGGCCTATAAGCTAGACTGTGGGATCCGTAAATAGACAATAGAGCGCAAGGAAAGCTTATGGCGAAAGGCAGTAAAGAATCAGCCAGTTTTCATTTAGCCAGTGAGCTAGGTGGGCTTGAATTGTTAGATGCGAAATACACGCATCAGAATTTCTCTCGTCATAGCCACGAGGGCTATACCATAGGTGTGATTGAGAAAGGAGCACAACGCTTTTATCGCACTGGAAGTAATCACATTGCCCCACAAGACAGCATCATTTTAGTCAATGCTGATGAAGTTCATAACGGCCAAACAGCGACTGAAGGGGGCTGGGAGTACAAGGCCATGTATCCATTACCTGAGCAGTTTGCGCAGCTTACAGAAGGACTTTCATCTGGCTCATCCATCCCTTACTTTCCTGAGCCCGTCGTTTATGATCCAGAACTTGCACAACAATTACGCTTAGTGTTTGACACTTTGGCCCAATCAGACAATAAGCTGCTTAGGGAAACATTGATCTATGGCACCTTAGTCAAACTCGTTTCGCGTCATAGCAAGTCGAAACTCGATTGGGAGCCGAAGACACGCAGCCAGCGCCAATTGTTGTTAGTTAAAGAATTTTTGGACGATTTCCCACAAGCAGATGTCAGCCTTGAGGACTTATCCAAGCTGGCGGGACTTAGCCCTTATTATCTCACGCGTAGTTTTCAAAAAGAGTTCGGCCTACCACCACACGCCTATCAGATTCAGGCGCGGCTCAGGGTTGCAAAACAGCTTCTTCGTCAAGGGCTTAAGATCTCAGACGTTGCTCAGGAAACGGGCTTTCACGACCAAAGCCACTTCCATAGGCATTTCAAGCGTGCTTTAGGTGTCACACCCAAACAGTTTATCGGCAAGCCATAGAGCGACAAACCCAGCAATTTTGTACAAGCCGATAGTACAGCCGTGTGAGTTAATACGAACATTATCCATCACACTAAAAACAATAATTATGAATACCATGACCTTCGAACAAGACAGACAACTCAGCCACTCTCAACTCTTTTGGCAAGGTACCCTTGCAATGGTACCACTCAGCATTGCCGTGATCCCTTGGGGGCTGCTTGCAGGTTCATTTGCCATAGAATCTGGATTGACCGTTGTAGAGAGCCAAGCTTTATCAGCCATCCTCTTTGCCGGTTCCGCTCAGCTTGTTGCCACTGGGATGTTTAAAGCTGGTGCAACACTCGCCACCATGCTGCTCGCGATATTTTTTATCACTTCTAGGCACCTACTCTATAGCGTCTCAATGCGAGATAAAGTAAGCCCACTGCCACTCAGGTGGAGACTCGGACTCGGGTTCCTTTTAACAGATGAGCTGTTTGCCATTTGCGGTCAGCAACCTGAAAAGCAGTTTAATCGTTGGTATGCGTTAGGAGCAGGCCTGAGTTTTTATTTGTGTTGGAATCTCGCCACACTCGCAGGCATTGTTGCAGGGAGCTATATCCCAGCTTTAAATGAATTAGGATTAGAGTTTGCTGTCGCAGCGACGTTTATCGCCATTGTCGTTCCCAACGTGAAATCTTCTCCGGTACTTCTAGCGGTCGTCGTTTCATTAGTCACGTCAGTCATTTGTTATACCCAAGGAATCGAGTCAGGGCTGATGATCGCCAGCGTTGCAGGTATGCTTGCTGGCTACTTTGCCGAATCGCTAAAAGGAGATAACCGATGATTATGTTGTCTATTCTAGCGATGACTGTGTTGGTTTTTGCCAGTCGATATCTTTTCTTAGAACCGCGCTTACCTTTAAGGCTCAACCCTCAGGCTCAGCGACTACTGAAATACTCTAGCCCTGCCGTGTTAACCGCAATTTGGGCACCAATTGTCTTTATGCCAGAAAAACAGCTTTGGCTCTCGGCAGGTAACCCTTATTTGATTGGCGCACTCATTGCGGCGTTTTTAGCTTGGAAAACCAAGAATGTTCTCTTAACAACCTTGGTCAGCATGGTGGTGTTTCTGTGCCTAAAACTGCTCTAGCCAAACAAGGCTGCGAGTAGGAGCAAAACAACCGCCATTATCGCCACGCACTTGAGAAGTAGACCGACATTGTTGCTTCCACCTTTAGGCGCATGATTACAACAACCCATAATAAAAACCTCCAATTGAACTCTCAATTGGAGGTTAATCCTTGACCTAGGGGTAGAGTAAAGCGTTAATTATTGAGCAACCCACTCAATCTCTATCAGCGTTTTGTCACCGGACTTTAATCGAGCTAAGAACACATCGTCGGCATGCACTTCACCTACACCTTGTGGGGTACCCGTCATAATGATGTCACCATCGCACAAGGTGGTGTAACTCTTGAGCTCTTCAACAATCACTGCTGGCGAATAGATCATTTGTTTCACCGAGCCTTTTTGAACACGGACACAATTAATAAACAGCTCAATTTCTAACGACTCTATCTCTAAACCAGCTAAAGGGACAAAACGACTAAACACCGCAGAGCCATCAAAGGCTTTTGCGCGCTCCCAAGGTAAACCTTTTTCTTTTAGTTGAGACTGTAGGTCACGCTTGGTCAGATCGAGCCCGACCCCCACCGCAGACAATTTGCCTTGCTTAACGATAAAACAGATTTCACCTTCATAGTGGAGCCTCTCTTGATGAAAGGAGCTCAGGTTAGAGGAAATCGAGGATGGCGGTTTGGAGAACACGACCATTTGCTCAGGAACAGAATTGTTCAGCTCTTGGATATGTTCTAAATAGTTACGACCAACACATAGAATCTTGCTTGGCTCAACCAAAGCCTCTCCAAGTTTTACTGAACTCATGCCACCATCCCTGACCTAATTTAAGAAGCTAATATTCTAAGCTAAGTGGCTAATAAAAAAACGATTTGGTTTCAAAATTAAGAGCTCATACCCAATATTACTGAGGTATCACTTATCAAAATAGAAAAACGCCTATCCAATCCCGAATAGGCGTCAACACGATAGATGTGTTAAGGCAGTAGATTCTTAGTTATAGGAAGTAACGTGCACCGATAGTCCACTTGTCTTCCTCTTTCACATTGATATCATTGCCTAGGTCAAACTGATAACCAGCGAAGCCCATAAAATTAGAAGTAAAGGTATATTCAGCTTGTAGAGCCGACTGGCTATATTGAGTTTTACTTGCTTTGTCATCAACAACAGCTTCGTAGTTTGCACTCAAGTTCCAGCCATTACCAATAGCGTAAGCTAAAAGAATTTCATACTGATCACTTTCTGCAAGTGGCGCACTACCAGGGTTCATATTTTCGTTCATTGCATAAACAACCGCTGAATACAAACCTTCACCGTAAGATCCTGAGCTGAAAGCAAATACGTGGGAGTGGCTATCAACATTGGCAACATCGCCACCATTGTATGAGTACCCTAGATTAAAACCATAAACATTCATTGATAGAGCAACTTGACCGCGCGCATCATACAGTTTGCTATTTGTAGAATCTGTATGTTCACCCTGCCAAGCCAAGCCAAGATTTAAACTCCCCATATCGCCAAGCCCAATAGCCTTGCGGTAACTGACCATATCTTCACCACGTGCTGTGCCAAGATTGTTGTGGTCTTCGTAGAGGAAATCGTTCGCAAATGCGATAGGTAAATCTGCAACACCAGCGATATCATAATACGGCGACCATTGCGTACCGACAACGAATCGACCAAATTGCTCGTGAGTCGCACCAATGTAGCCCAGACGAGTAGTGAAAGAGGTATCACCGCCATCAAGGTAATTCAGCGCCCATTCACCTTTCGCATCAACTGTAACACCATTACCAACATCTTGTGTACCTGCGATGTTGATGCGGGGTGAAACATCATGTACCTCAACTTCATCAGCTGAATCATACTCACCGATACCTACATCTACATAACCACCGATTGAGAGAGTAGAGCCTTCACTGCTGTATATTTCTGCTGCGAAAGCGTTAGTACCACATGCTGCTGCCGCGATAAAGACGGCTAATAATTTAATGTTCATAACGTATGTCCGTATTGGGTTAAACCATGTCCGAATTAGTGCTCAAAGACTAAAAACTGCGCGAACACCTAAAACGTAGTAGGTAAAACTCAAAAATGAAGTGCAACTAAGCACTTATGAGCAAATAAAACTTGTCACAACGTAACACTGAAAATTATCAATTAACCATAAGTATTTGTAATAACTATTATTTAGTTATAAATATAAGACATGAATTATTTACACGATCAAGTTCACACTTTTGTAAATTTAAACGGAACTTTTCCCTAAAATAAAAAATCCCCCGATAATTGGTTATCCAACTATTGGGGGAAATTTAATGTTTACTAGGCAATACAGCTAAGTTACGAGTGCAATTAGAAGTCGTATTTAACGTTCAACTCTACACTTTGCTCCGCGCCAAACCAGCAGTTCGTTTTATCGAAACAGGAGTAGTACTCTTTATCAAATACGTTATTCACAACTAGGTTTGCTTGAGCGCCAGAAAAAGCCTCACTCATGTTACCAAGTTCGTAGCCCAATGACAGATCAACCACGGTGTAAGATGGCACTTTACCTTGCGTGTTTGATGCATCCATCTGCATTTCACCCATGTAACGAGCACCACCACCAAATCTCATTCCAGACAATACGCCTGAATAGACGTAGTAGTTAGTCCACAGAGTCGCACTATGCTCAGGAACATAAATTGGCGTTGTTCCGACTGATTTCTGGTCAAGTGCCTCTGTCACTTTCATATCTATGTAAGTGTATGACGCCTGAACATCCCAGTTTTCCGTTAAGTCTGCACGTCCTTCTAGCTCTAAACCTTGCGAACGCACTTTTCCAACTTGGATTTTATCTCTATATGTTGGGTCAGCTGGATCGGCAACGATACTGTCATTCTTCGTAATATTGAAGTAAGAAGCGGTGAGGCTTTTCGACATATCTGGTGACATGTACTTAATACCCACTTCAAACTGTTCTCCCGTTTGCGGTTTAAACGAATTGCCTTTGGAATCTGTCCCTGCGGCAGGCTCAAAGCTAGTCGCAAAGCTTGCGAATGGTGAAACGCCATTAGCTAACTCATACAGGGCACCAACTCGGTACGAGAACTGATTGTGGTCAGATTTATCGGTCCCATCACCTGGAGGATTAGAACTCACTTTCTTATCACTAGACTTAAACAAGTCATAACGACCTCCAGCGAGCAGTACTAAGTTGTCATAGCGCATTTGATCTTGGAAATAGAAACCTGTCTGAGAGTATGAAATATCATGGTTTTCTTTGTAGACCTCTTTAATCTGGCTGCGATCTAAGAGATTGTTATTTGGTTTATAGGCATTGAAGCCATAAAAACCTGCGTTTGCAGAGTACTCTTTATACAAAGAGTCACCTGTCAGATCTTGATAATCAATTCCGAGCAGTAAGTTATGTTCCCAGTCACCAGTAACAACTAAACCAGAAAGTTGGTTGTCAATCACATAGCTTTTCGAACTTTCATTTGTAGAGTAGATACTTCTTGTCAACTGACCAGTTGATGCATTAAATCCTGTGCCTCGATGATAAGTATTCTCTTGGTAGAGAGAGGCATCCATATAACGTGCATTCTGTAAGAACGACCAACCATTGCTAAACTCATGGTTAATTTTGTAGCCAAGCATAAACACGTCACGCTCAAACTTGCTCCAGTTCTCATCGCCCATTGACACGGATGGAGATTGCGCTTTCAGCACTTCCAATGGCATGGATGAGTTAATCCCCATGGCAGGATCTTTCTGGTAGTACATGTTGAAATTAATCAATGTACGGTCAGTGACTTGCCAATCTAGTGATGGCGCAAAGACATAACGCTCCTCTTCAGCGCCATTAACTTGGCTATCTTGCTTACGCGCTAAAGCAACCAATCGGTATGAGAAATCGCTATCAGCAATCTGACCTGCTGAGTCGATAGAAGCTTCAACTAGATTACGCGAGCCTGTCGCTACGCCTACTGAAGTGCGATCTTCCACTTGTGGGTTTTTGGCAATGATATTCACCATCCCACCTGGTGGCATTGAACCGTAAAGAACAGATGTCGGCCCTTTAAACACATCGATTTGCTGAATAGCAATTGGATCAATTTGAGGCTGTAGGTTCCAACCAGGTAAGTAAGGTAATACCAGACCATCGTAGTAACTCACGTTGTTTGTATTGAAACCTCGGATAGAGAAGTTGTCATACATGGTGACTGCCGCACCTTTTTGTTCTGTGACCACACCCGGTGCGTAACGCAAAGCTTGAGAGACCGATTTAACACCACGTTGTTCGAGCAACTCACCTTCAATAACCGTGATACCCTGTGGGGTTTCCTCAGGCTCTAAAGCTGTTTTGGTTGCGGTATTACGATAGGCTTTGCCCATTACCGTAATGGTTTCGAGTTGGGTCGTGTCTTGATTTGTCTCGTCCGCTGCTAAAACTGGATGTGAAAAGGCGGTCAGCAGCGCCAATGAAAGGGTTGAGCGCTTAAAATAGGTTGGAGTTGTCATGATTCCCTCAAATACCAATGCTTTTTCTAATTAAGAATGAATATCATTTGCATTGTACGAATCTAACAATAAGAAAGTTAACAATTTGGTGCATCTTTGCCAGATTAACTCATTTAACTATCAACAATGAGCAGACTAGTCTAGATGGAAACAGCAATAGGTACCCAATACTCCATTTCTGCCTCGTCAGATAAATGGTCATATTCTGCTGGGTAACATTCCAGCTCAAAGCCATCGACGCCTCTATAGCCTGAGTTAGGTAGCCAATGAAGAACAAACCACTCCAAGGTTTTAGGTAAGTTAGCCACTGGCCCCTTATGCTTGATAACGGCATAGGTTTGGCTAGGGACAGAGAGGGTATCAAGTTGGTCTGATATCAATGAAGGTAACTGAGGATAAAGTGGCATCTCTCCCAGTTCAACGCCCGCCCAATAGTGGATATTACTGCCATCAAAGTGGCTGTGGGTAACATCAATCACACCCATAGCGGGTAAACGTTCTGAGGTGCTGCTAGCTACAGCCTCTTCCAGCTTGCGCCATAACTGAGGGACTTTTTGTTGAAAGTCAGGGGTAATCGAAAACAAGCCATGAATTTCATCATGAATACCTTTGAGCAAAAAATTACTCTTCGACTCCACTCTTACTTCAACAAAACTCGCGACTAGCGCACAGTTTCTCTCGGCTGGGTTTTCTATCGGCTTACGCAGCCCTGTTCTTAGTCCTAACTTACGGTAGGCTCTCGGGCTCATGCCGAATTTCTGTTTAAACGAGCGGCTAAAACTGATCTCTGAACTAAAACCAAGCGATAAACCAATATCGATCACACGCTCTGAGGTATCCAATAGAAGTTCAGCAGCACTGCTCAGCTTTAACTCTCTCACATAGCTAGCAACGGAGAGCCCTGTTTCAGCTTGAAAAACGCGTTGCAGTTGCCAGCGAGACCAGCAGCTTTGTTGGGCGAGCTCATCCAAACCTAGTGGCAAGTGTAAGTGAGAATGGATGTAAGACAGCAGTTTGCTGACTCGATTAAACCCATTTGAAAATCGCTCGATACTGTTGTCCATTGGATTCCCACTCTTTGCCTCTTGATGAATCAGGGATAGTATCAGAAATGTAAATGAGAATTAATATCCGTAGAGTATCATAACCCTATACAACAGCGCCTCGGCTGTAATGACCGAGGCGCTGTTGTTGACGTTAATCGTTACTTATTAGGCATTGGCAAAATTTCAAACATACCGTCAAAGTCATCCAAGCTGCTGGTTAGCTTTTCTACTAAGGAAGTATCCCCTGTGAGTTTCGCTTTTCCAGATTGAGTAAGCTCTTTTAGAGTTACCTTTCCAAGCACCATATCCGTCATATCTGTTTTGCTGATGTCTAGCATTACGTCAGTTTCTGGTAACGTTTCGACTTGAATATTGGCCATGTTCGAGTTTGATACTTCACCAAAATAGTATTCATTCAAATCAGGGTGATGAATACCAAAGCTAAAGTCCAACTCTGCCTGTTCAGCTTTCTCTGCATTGAGCCTTACCGCTAGGAAATCTAGGAACATGCCTGTTGGTGTATTGGCAATTACGTCCGGAGAAGCCAGTTTGATAGACGGTTTAATTTCTCCAGTTCTCAGCTCTACCGCACCTTGCAAGTACGAGTTGCGCCACGCCATAGTTTCAGACTGGTAGCCTTGCTGTTCAAAACTGTCTGCCAGAGCAAAACGATACTCGATTTTGCTTGGTTCACACTGGACTAAATCATTAAATAGCTGAGAGGCTTGCTGATATTGCCCTTGTTCGAAATGTTTCTGCCCCGCACTAAACAGGACATCCGCCCCCGCGGCTTCGACATAAACACAAGATTTTTCTGTCGTTTGGAGTGGGTTGGTATTTACTGGGTTCATATCATGATAGCCAAGGTAAAGGTTGACCACTGCACGCGCATTGTGACTGTATGAACCGTGATAGCCGTTGGTATGCCAAGTATCAATTTGCGACTGCGGAACAATCTTTTCAATTTCACGACCTACATCGTTAATCGTCACACCATGGTTTGCTAAGCGCATGGCTTGGTTATGGATGAAACCGTAGTTGTCACGCTGTAGCGTCATGTAGTCTGAGATTTCGTTGTTCTCAGTCTCTGGATCATTCCACACAGGTGCAGAGTGAGCGGCATGAATATTATCGACCAAGCCACTATCGACATAACGCAGCTTGAGTTCAGTGAGGTATTTTGTCCAAACTAGCGCATCACGCACTTTAGCTCCGCGGAAGGTATAGATATTGTGCATCCCATCGTAAGTAAGCTCTGCAGTATTTAGTGAACGATACTCCGGAACATAGAGTACAATTTCGGCGGGCGCTTCCGCACCCGGCATGTTTATCGCGTGGAAGTCTAGACCATCAATGGTGATGACCTTCTCTCGCTCTTCTATTTCTACTGTCGGTGCAACCAGAGTAACTTCGCCACGTGAAGTGCCTAAACCTAACGCGTTATCTACAATGCCTTGGGTATTGTTATCCAAGGTTGTGCCATATTGGTAATTAGCGCGACGGCTCATGGCAGTACCTGCTATCACATTTTCATCAGCTAACTCTTTGATGAAATCGTTAGGTGCATAGATTGGCGCACCGTTAACAAAATCGCCCGACTCTATAATTCCTCGTGAACCACCAAAATGGTCCGCATGCATGTGTGAGTAAATCATACCGGTAATCTTATGCTCTCCATTTATTTTCGGCAGATGCATTTTGGCAAACTCCCAAGAGGCCGCAGCAGCTTGCTTGGATAACAACGGGTCATGAATCACATAGCCATTGTCAGTACGATAAATTGTCATATTCGAAAGATCGGCTCCTCGAATTTGGTACACGCCATCAGTCACTTGATACAAGCCTCCCGCGGCGTAATTGAGCATACCTTGACGCCAAATCGAAGGGTTCACCGAAGCAGGTAACTGATCCACACTCATATCAGACATATACTCAAAACGATTCTTTAATTCACCCGCTTCATGAGTGCCAAATTCTGCAATCAGGCCCTTTTGAGTACGTTCAAATGCGGTCACGTCTTGCCAAGGTAACTGCTTTGCTAATGCTTCATTAGCTTGCTTTGTGTGCTCTGTAGCAGGCTTTCCTTGATAGGTATCTAAGCTGGCGTAATCCGCGGCCGCTGAAAATGAAACGATAAGCGCTAATGAAATAGCAGATGGTGCAAAACGGATAGTCATAGTGAGCCTCGTTAGGTCTTATTGTGGGTACATGGCTACTTTATTCGGTTGACACATCACAATATATACATCAATGTTTATTTAAAACATCACAAATTACGATGTATTGGAGCTCCTTAAATGCAAGAAAGCAGTATCGATCTGAATTTGTTGAAAGTGTTTATCTCTGTCTACGAGCATCGCTCAATTACCATCGCTGCAGAGGTGATGGGCTTGACTCAACCCGGTGTGAGCGGTGTGCTTAAGCGTTTGCAGCAGCAACTAGGCGTTCAGCTTTTTATACGTTCAGGTCGAGGTATTGCACCAACCCATCAAGCCCACGAGCTCGCTCGTCAAATTGAGCCTGCACTGAATCAGATTACTAACGCAATAGAAGGAATGGAGTCATTCAGCACTGCTAGTTCACGTCGCTTTGTCGTTTACACATCCGAGCCCATGATGTTAATGCTGCTGCCAAAAATCGAAGCAGACCCAACACTGGGTAAGGTGCAAATTGAACTTCACCCAACGCAATCGAACGAAGAGAAACTACTCCACAACCTAAGCCAGCAAAAAGCAGATTTGGCCATTGATTTTGCCAACTATTCCGCGCCCTCTTTTTTTTCCGAATATTTTTATACCGATGAACTGTGTGTGATTGCCCGCAAAGAGCATCCTCGAATAAAGGGGGGACTGAGTTTAGAGCAGTTTTATAGCGAAAAGCATGTGACGCTAAAGCTGAGGCGGGAAGATGCCTATCTCGCCGATTATTTTACTGAAGAAGTAATTGCAGAGCGAAATGTCGCCGCAGAGTGTGACTCACTCGTGTCACAGATGACCATGATTTCCAACAGCAACTGCCTAGCAGCCATGGTAAGAAGCATTGCTGATCAATTTGCCGACAAATTAGATTTACAAGTACTGGATGCTCCATTTACTAACCTTCCGGTCAAATACCGAATGATGACGCATAACCGCATGAAGCATAGCCCCGCCAATCAATGGTTAAGAGAGAAGCTTAAGTCTTACTTTGAAAGCTGAAAATAGAAAGCCCCGATATCAATATCGGGGCTTGTTTTTATTAACTATGTAGGCAACAGATTAATGCGCTAACTTTTCAATCACTCGCATCAAAAGCTTAATTCGTGGCTCGATGGACTCTAGTAACAAGTACTCTTGGTCACTGTGGAAGCCCGCACCAATTGGGCCAAGACCATCTAGTGTTGGCACACCTAAAATCGCCGTGTTGTTCGCATCGGAACCACCACCGACTTCCTTCCAGTTGATATCAATCGATAGCTCTTGCGCGGATTGTTCAACCAACGCCATCAAAGATTCAGTTTCAGCGCTCGGCACCATAGAGGGCTTGTAGGCTTCACGCTCAAGCTCAATCTTCACACCTTCAACAAATGGCGTTTTCGCCATTCCGTTGAGCTTTGTATCGACCTCATCGTATTCCGCATTGTTCCAGAAACGGATGTCAACAATCGCCTCTGCTTGCTCAGGTACAATATTTGCGCCAGCGCCGCCTGAAACAATCCCAACATTGAGTGTCGTGCCAGATGCAAAGTTAGTCATACCATTAATGGCTAAGATCCAGTTTGCCATTTCAGTGATAGCGCTGCGACCCTTCTCAGGTTCATTTCCAGCGTGCGCGGCAACGCCATTAAAGCTCAGCTTGTAACGTGCCATACCCTTGCGAGCTTTAACCAAACCACCGTCAGCTCGAGCCGCTTCAGCAACCAATACGTTTTTTGCTTTCTTGGCGATTGATTGAATCCACTCGACAGAATCTAATGATCCAGTTTCTTCATCTGGGTTCATACAAACACAGATAGAAAGCTTATCTAGTACTGCTTGGTCAAGGTTACGCATTGCATAAACGATATTGAGTAAGCCAGACTTCATATCTGACACACCCGGACCATAGGCCTTATCTTGGTCAAGGGACATGGGTCTGATTTCCGCTGTCCCTACCGGAAACACAGTATCCATATGCCCTACTAGCATTACATCAATCTGCTCAGCTTGAGGCTTATTGCGAATTTCTAAACCAACACCTGCTTTACCGCAATCTACACGTTGAATACTCCATCCCGATAGCGCTTGGAACTTAGCTTCAAACTGAGAAGCGATAAATTCGATGCCATCAAGTGTGTAAGTGCCGCAGTCCACATCGATTAAAGGACGCAGTTCTTCTAAATACTCATTTAAAGAGAAATTCATCGTTAACCTCTACACAAACAAGTTCATGACAAGCATTGCACCGAATGCGTTAAGTACTGAGATAGCGATCATCACAGGAATGTAACGACCTTCAGTGCCGATAGGGCCCATGATGCGTCCCATGTATTGAACCTGAGAGCCCATCAGATAAATGGCAGGGGCAAGAATCGCGATATGTGCACCATTAAGAATGCCTTGGTCAAACAGCGTGATAACCACACCTACCGCGCCACCCATCGACATCCAAGCACCAATCAGTACTGCGGCTGCCTCTCCCGGCAGGCCAAATACCGCCATAATTGGAGAGAAGATTGTACCCATTAAATCCAGTGCACCAGTAATTTGCAGCGCTTTGATGATCACAAACGCCATCAATACGTTAGGAACAGTCGAGGTTGTCGCAATCACCCAGCCTTTCTTAGCACCCTCAACGAAGATGTCGGTTACCATTGGCTTTTTCGCTTGTACTTCACTCATTGTGCTGTCTCCTCTTTTAGATTTTGCGCATTATCTTTGTCTTGCTTTCCTTCTTTACCTTCTGTGATGTTGAGATAAATGCGGAATAGATTCGCGCCGATAAACTTGAAGATGAACATAATCGCTACGGCAAGACCAATAGACGAAGTCACCGCTAGAGAACCATCAACCATGGTTAAAGTGAAGAGCACTGCGCCTGATGAGAAGAAGTTAACAATGGTCGCACCCGCAGTGAACTGGAACATGGTGAAGACATCCGTTTCACGCTTGGTGAGTCGCCCTTCGTCCTTAAGTTGACGAGTCATGGCTGCGCCAGCATCGGTACTTTGCAGGGACGCAATCAAGGCAAGACCAGAGCTGCCCGGAATACCCATCAAAGGACGTAATAGAGGAGATAGAAGCTTGCGCGCCGCGTCAAGCGCACCGTAGTGCTCAAGTACGTTGATCACACCAAGTGCGAACATAACCGTTGGGATTAGGGTTAGAGCAAAGATAAATCCATCGCGCGCACCACTGCCCCCTTTACCACGTAAAGAAGTAGTCGCGGCTTCAACGCCTTCGGCAGTCTCTTTTACATCATAAGCGACAGAACCAAACGAGCCATTCAGGGTCGTAAAGTCAAGCACCCCATACCATTCGTTCGACTTCATCAAACCAGAGAAAAACACCACTGCGAAGGCCAAGGCAGCGTAGCAGCCCCATGTTACCTTTCGCTCTTTTTGAGTTGGATTAGACATAATTCACCTATGTATTCATATGTGGAACAGAACACATAGAATCATGAAGTAAAGCACCGGGCAGTATGATGATCCGTATCAAGTAGTACTACGACTTATGTTTTCGCTTTCAATCACGATCATATTTTGTGATTACTCGCATAATTAGCACATCAAACCACACCAATAAATCAACATTGCACATCATAATGATTCATAACTTGTTAATTAATCGCTGACAATTCAAGCAGATCAAACCTACTTCACATACGTAAAACGCATTCATCTTTAAAATGGTGTCACAAAACATAAAACAACAATCCGCTTTCAAAGGAGTGAAAGTATGAAATTGCAGTGGTCCATTTTTGTCACCCTTTTTTTTCTGCCCTTTTCAACATTCGCCGCATCATCTTCTGATCAAATATTACCTCTTACCCAATCAACCATAGGCTACGCTGCGCTGATCATTTTCGGCATCGCCTATACACTTGTCATGCTGGAAGAATACCTGCAACTTAGAAAATCAAAACCTGTTCTACTTGCAGCCGGTATTATTTGGGCGATGATCGGTTATGTGTATTCTCAACACGATCAAATCGAAGTTGCTAAAGCAGCGCTTGAACACAACTTGCTCGAGTATGCCGAACTGCTACTGTTCTTGCTCGTCGCCATGACCTACATCAGTGCGATGGAAGAACGCAGGCTGTTTGATGCCTTACAAGCTTGGATGGTGGGTAAAGGATTTAACTTTAAAACCCTATTCTGGCTAACCGGTATATTGGCATTTTTCATTTCACCGATTGCCGATAACCTAACCACCGCGCTACTCATGTGTGCTGTGGTGATGAAAGTGGCAGGAGATAACACCAAATTCATTAACCTAGCTTGTATTAACATTGTCATTGCAGCGAATGCGGGCGGCGCGTTTAGTCCATTTGGCGATATTACGACCTTGATGGTTTGGCAAGCGGGCCATGTCTCGTTTGCTGAATTTATGCCGCTGTTTGTTCCGTCAGTCGTTAACTACGTATTACCAGCAATTATCATGTCGATGTTTGTACCTGACGCGAGCCCAAATGTGGTCCACCAGCATGTCGAACTTAAACGTGGAGCAAGACGTATTGTGGCCCTGTTTATACTGACTATCGCAACAGCGGTGGCCTTCCATGCAGTGCTACACTTCCCACCTGTAATTGGCATGATGATGGGGTTAGCCTATCTTCAGTTTTTTGGTTTCTTCCTACGCAGAACGCTCAAAGCGTCTTTGCACAAGAAATCTTTGATTGCGATAGAAAACCGAGATGATATTGCGTTAAAGCGCTTAGGCTCTGTGGTGCCGTTCGATGTATTTAGGCGTGTCTCCCACGCCGAGTGGGATACGCTGCTGTTCTTCTATGGCGTCGTTATGTGTGTCGGCGGCTTGAGTTTACTCGGTTACCTTGGAATGATTTCAGAAGTGATGTACACCCAATGGGACCCTATTTGGGCTAACGTCATGGTTGGTATTCTGTCTGCAATTGTCGACAACATTCCGGTTATGTTTGCTGTACTCACCATGGAACCTGCGATGGATATGGGCAACTGGCTACTGGTAACTTTAACCGCTGGCGTGGGTGGTAGTTTACTTTCTATTGGTTCTGCGGCAGGTGTGGCTTTGATGGGAGCGGCACACGGTAAGTACACCTTCTTTGGTCACCTAAAATGGATGCCCGTGATTGCAATTGGTTACGCTGCAAGTATTGCTGTTCATATGATGCTCAATGGGAGCTTATTCACTTAACGGCGCCTTAGAGGGCACAAAATCTTTCTTCAACCAAATACTTGCAATGTCATACTTTGCACAGACATTGCAAGTCAGAAGCTCACTCTGACCATGGATACGCATCACAATGTCTTCACGTTTTTCCTTCGAACTGTTGCGCATTTGAATCGTTAAATGGTCATCATCAACCTCAAAGGGCTTAGTAAAATCGAGCCCTTCAGAGTTGATATAAGTCACTTTTGCATCTCTGAATTCAAGTAAGTCGCTATTGTAGTGATTCTCAAACACCCCTGTAAAAGAGTAGGTTTCTTTATTAAGCATGCGCTCTGCTTTTTCTTCCGAGCAACCAAACAGAGTTAATGACACTACGCTAGAAAGTAATATCGCTATAACTGATTGCTGCTTAACCATGGCGTTACTCCATTCGTTCTAGTTCCAGAAGCTTAGATTTTCTTTCTACACCACCAGCGTATCCAGTAAGCTTGCCATTTTTGCCTATGACTCTATGGCAGGGCACAATCACCGAAACAGGATTCTTTCCGTTTGCTAGCCCGACAGCCCTAACTGCTTTAGGGTTACCGATAGCATTTGCCAAGTCTTGATAGCTCCAAGTTTCTCCATAAGGAATTGTAGTCAACGCTTGCCAAACTCGCTGCTGAAACTCTGTCCCAACGGCTGCAATTGGCAAATCAAACTCAGTTCTATCGCCTGAAAAATACTCTTCTAACTGCTTGATTGCTTTAACAAGTATAGGATCATTTTCCGACAATTGACCTAACTCTTCAGGTTGTGTTGTCTGGCTCTCAAACCAAACGCCAAGCAAGCCGTTCTCGTTGGCTTGTAGCGTTATTGTGCCCAATGGTGAAATATAGGTGGTGTAGCGGTTGTTCATGCATGACTCCAGCAATGGAATGTTGCGTAACTCCCCCATGGAGAAGCCGTCGCAGCAGATAACTTAGGGAAAAGATTAAGGGCTTTTCTCACCACTAAATCCCCCTCCAGAAAACAGTTTGGTTCAGACGCCCCTCGCAAACGTGCGTAGCTGACCGTCCAAGGTCCTACTCCCTTCAGCTTTAGCCAATGCTCTAATGGAGCATCAAACTCATCAATCATATAGTGTGCAAAGCGTGACAGCGTATCTTTACGGCTTTGCGGCATACGTAGGAAGCTTAGGTCAGCCGCAGCAACTTCCAAAGGCGTAGGAAAATGCGTCACACAGCCAGCTTGCAGTGTGTTCACTAATAAGTTCAACTGACCAATCGCCGCTTTAATCGAAACTTGCTGACCAAGAATGGCTCGAACGCCCGCCTCCCATGTACTCCATACTCCAGGAATACGAATACCAGAGCATTTAACTAATTGAGGTTCTATATCGGATAGGTGCTGCTCAATCTGTAATATGTCACTGTCGAGATCAAACATACGCCTCAATTGATTAACCAAGTTTCTTAACAGCGACATATCATCGAGTTTAAACTCGACGCGCATAATACCGGTCTTAGGGTTGGATATTGAGAACCAGCCTGTTTGCCCATCCAACTCAAAGTGCCTTTGATAGCTAGTATCAGTCACTGTTTCTAACCCTGAAATCGCTCTCAACCGGTAGAAGTTCAACATATGTTGCCAATCCAGTGGACCACGGAAAGCAAGGTCGACATGATTTGACTCTGTTTGGATCGAGCTACGCTTTCTCAATTGAGACGGGGGTAACTTCATGACTTGTTTAAACGCATCATTAAAGCGTCGCACACTATTAAAACCACTCGCTAGAGCAACATCAGTGATCGACAAATGACTAGTATGAAGCAATTGCTTAGCAAACATGAGTTGATAGTAGAGTGCATACTGCTTCGGTGACATACCAAGGTATTGATTGAAAAGCTTGCGCAGATAACGATCGCTAATTCCTAATCGCTCCGACAGTTCAACCAATGAGGCATGATTGAGTGCACCCTGCTCTATCAGTTTCACCGCTCGCTGAAAGGTGACTTCCACCCCTTTCCACGCCCAAGAGCTTGGTGCGCTGTCTGGTCGACACCGCAAACAGGGACGATAACCGGCTTGCAGCGCTTGTGCCTTATCAAAGTAATACTCAACGTTTTCTTCCTTAGGTAGGTTCGCCGGGCAAATAGGTCGGCAGAAGATACCCGTCGTTTTAACGGCCACGTAAAATCGCCCATCAAAGCGACTATCACGGGCGATTCTAGCGTTGTGACAATCTTTTTGTGTCAGGGTGACAAGGCCACTTTCCATGTGCTTTTCCGATATTGTTCAAACTGTTATCCAAAGTCTAAATCTTCACACAATAAATACTAGCCATTTTCGGAACTGTATCGAATTTGCCAACTGTTTTTCTTCTTCTAAAGTTATTAATGCAGACTAGAAAATAATAAGGAAGTTGGCTATGAACCTGCACTCTTGCACTATTGTGCTCAATGACGAGCTCACCATGACGTGTGACAATGTCGAACAAACTCTCGGCATCATCGATCAACACGGCCCTACCAATATCCACCGCATCCTCATTGATGCTCATGATGGTCAATCCATCAAGCGTTACCATGAGCTTAGTATTGAGGAATCCATTGAGAGTCTAATGAACTTGTGAGCATATGGGCTAGCTAGCTATTGGTATTAAGCGCAAAGAAAAGACATTAAATCTGCTCTAAACATAGAAATCATTGGACTGAAAAGATATTCATTGATTCAATTTTATTGAACCTATGAATTATCGGATTTCGGGTATATGAAACTTCTTCTGGTCGAGGACGACCCTGATATTGCTGCATTTATTTGTCGAGGCTTTAGAGAGCAAGGCTATTCTATCTTTCACCAGTTGGATGCCCAAAAGGGTCTACTTGTAGCCGCAAGTGACTCTTTTGACGTCATAATCTTTGACAGAATGCTGCCAGCTATGGACGGTATTGATGCAATACGAGTACTCCGCCATAGCGGCATTCAAACACCCATTATAGTACTCACCGCTAAACACAGTATCGGAGACCGAGTTGCTGGCTTAGAAGCTGGGGCTGATGATTACATGATCAAGCCTTTTGCCTTTGAGGAACTGAACGCCCGAGTAAAGGCGCTCTCTCGTAGACAGCCTATTAATAACTTCTCCACAACTCTTCAAGCAGGTCCTCTTTGTTTAGATAAACTATCGAGGAAAGTCACTCATTGTGGCGTCGAGTTAGATTTGCTTCCCAGAGAATTTCAAATTCTTGAATTACTACTATCTAATCAAGGGGAGCTAGTTACCAAAACCATGCTGTTGGAAACGGTGTGGGGCTTTCAATTTGACCCTAATACTAGCTTGGTTCAAACCCATGTCAGCCGTTTAAGAAATAAAGTTGATAAACCGTTTAACACAGAGCTCATCAAAACAGTAAGAGGTGCAGGTTATGTCCTATCATACAAAGCCTGATCAACTTTGGCGCTCATCTGTCTTCAAATACACAATGCTTTCAACCAGCTTTTTTTTCTTAGCAGCACTGTTTTTACTTGGCAGTGTTGGCGGACTTTTTCTTTATAACACCTCCAAACTCGATGATCGCGAGCAACTAGAAACCTTCTATTGGTTAGCTGACGAGATTGAAAACAATGATGTTGAGTGGATCTTCGACGAATACGATCTAGATCAAGATGAATTTAGTTCAGATGAAATCTGGTTAGAGCACCTTTTAGGCCACAGCTACGCGGTTTATCTAACCACAGAAGGGAAATCATATGGCTTCAAGCAACTAAACGAAGCTCAAAATGGATGGAGTCACGTCGACATTAATGTTTTACTACATGACTACGACGGGGAGCTTATCGAAGAGAAGCAAACCATTGCAGTATACAAACAACGTATTAATAGCGACCTAACCCTAACTCTAGGTTCAAGCAGCAGCTACGATTATCAAACTATTCTGAATACTCTTTTAATGGGCTTTCTTTGGATTACGTTAACCATGCTACCCTTAGCTCTTGTTATTGCTAATACTTTAAGCCGTAAAGTTTATCAAAGACTAAACCAGCTTTCAGAACAACTAGAATCAATAGGAAACAATAACTCATCGATACGCCTTACACTATCTTCTAGCGGGGATGAGTTCGACCGCGTCTCCAATAATGTTAATGATATGCTCAACCGTATAGAGCAACTTTATGATAACATCGAGAATGTCTCGGTCGGTATCGCTCACGATCTTAAAACGCCACTCACTCGCCTTTCAAACCAATTACAACTGATGGAAATGGATACCAAAGATTCATCCAAGATAGCAAACCACATTGAAAGTGCACAGAAACAGATCAACGCGATGCTAGATACTTTTAATAGCCTTTTGAGACTTAGCGAAGTTGAGTCCGGAAAAAGAAAATCTCATTTTAAGCCTATTGAGCTATCTTCATTACTAAACGAAATCACAGATAGTTACGCCCCTGTTTTTGAAGACAAATCCCTCGTGTTCTCAAGCGCTATAGTTCCTAATCTCTCCATTTCAGGAGATGCAGAATTAATAAATCAACTGATGGTTAACTTACTCGAAAACAACCTTAGGTACACTCAAAAATCAGGAAAAGTATGGGTTCATCTTCAAGCCGTAGAAGAAGGGGTTCAGCTTCAAGTGGGTGACGATGGGCCAGGTATTCCGGTGTCGCATAAAGACAAAATTTTTGATCGTTTCCATAAAGTTAGCGGTAGCCGTTCAGAAAGAGGCAACGGACTGGGGTTAAGCCTAGTTCGAAGTATTGCTACTCTACATGGCGCTAGTATCAAACTACTCCCGAATCAAAAGGGGACTGTACTCAACGTCGTTTTTCCGACCAATTAAAACCATACATTTTTGTAAGGTTTGGTAGGGAGCTGTGTAAACCACTATTTGAGCACTCACACATATACTTCCTGATACTAGCTTCAAGGAGTATGTACCCCCATGTTTATGTTAAGGAAAACTGCTAGACAGCCAATACTAGTAACTCTCTTGACAACTAGCTTCGTTTTCAAGCTTAGTGCCGCTGATTTGACGCAAGAATATACAGGCCGCCCTTGGCAGTGTGAACTTAACAATCAAAGTTCAATGCGGCACCTTAGGTTTCTTGGGCATACAACTTTTGGTGCCACTAAGGCTGAGTTTAATAAAATATGCGAAAGCAGTCAGTCACACTGGTTTTTGGAACAAACTCGCTTACCCGCCAGTCTACTAATGCCTCACGTTGATAAAGCATTCAGCGAATGGGATGAAGAGAGCGAGTTAACCACATTTGTGATTGACTCCCCTACTTTTGGCTTTTGGAACAATGCGATTAGTGCACCGGATCAGTTACGTCAAAGGATGGCGTTTGCTCTTTCTCAGATCTTGGTCATATCGACTAAGGGTAGTGAAGTGCTGGCGGAAACCCCCACCGCCATTGCTCACTATCAAGATATTCTTATTCGTAATGCCCTAGGCAACTATCGAACACTACTAGAAGAAGTCACCTATGCACCCGCAATGGGATACTATTTGACCTATATCGGAAGTAAAAAAGCTGACGCTGTATCAGGGACTAAACCAGACGAAAACTTCGCACGCGAGCTTCTACAATTGTTCACGATAGGTCCGTCTAAACTCAATCAAGATGGCACTCCTGCAGTAGACAGTCTGGGTAAAAGTAAGGATACCTATACCAACAAAGACATTACAGAACTCGCCAAGGTATTTACTGGCTTCGACATTGACGTAGAAAACAACTTAGATGAAGAAGAAAGATTCGAGCGATGGATGGAAGTAGCAGACCTGCCTATGATCATCCGAAACAAGGAACATTCCACGCAAGAAATCACCTTTCTAGGTAAAACTATTGCTGAAAATACACCAGCTGAAGAAGCCGTGTCTCTCGCTTTAGACTATATTTTTCAACACCCAAATCTTGCTCCATTCGTAAGTACGCAGCTCATCAAACGCTTTACGTCAAGCAATCCCTCTCCACAGTACGTTGAACGAGTGGCACGCACTTTTGATAGCGGTTGGTACGTTGTTCCCAATGGCTCATTGATAGGGACTAGACAGCGAGGGGACTTAAGCGCCACTCTAGCAGCCATTATTTTTGATCCCGAAATCAGTCATGCTTCAGGAAGTAATACTGGCAAAGTCCGCGAACCAATTCTGGCGCTTACACACTGGGCCAGAGTGTTCGACCTAAAAGAAGCGATTGCAGAATACGAGCTCGAGTTGTGGTCTACTGATTCGTCTCGATCACTTTCCCAACACCCCTATCGTTCACCTTCCGTGTTTAACTTTTTCAGACCAGGTTACACACCTCCAGGATCCATGACCGCAAAACAAGGCCTTACCGCTCCAGAAATGCAGCTTATGAATGCTTCAAGTATCCCTGGTTTTGCCAACCTGATGACTCATTTCATTTTCAAATTTCACAATGATGACGAGCTGAAAGAGTATCAGGAATTGCTTGCGGAAGAGGGAAGATCCGTTTCTATTCAAGAGCTAAAACGTAATTTTAAACCGAGCTATGACTATGAACTAACACTCGCCCGAAAACCACAACATTTAGTAGAACACTTAGACAAGCTTCTGACCCAAAACAACCTGTCCAATACAACAACGCAAAACATCGTCGATGCCCTCACGCTGCTTGATGATGACGAAGATCTTCAATTGCGCGTACAACTTGCGACACTAATGGTTATGACGTCACCTGGTTATCTGATTCAAAAATAAGGAATGAGTATGAAAATCAATCGTCGACGTTTGTTAAAAGGTGGTACGGCCGCAGCGATGACTCCTGTTATCAATTTGCTAAATTCATTGATGAGTTCCACCGTGAGGGCGCAAAATGTCAGTGACTACAAAGCCCTAGTATGCGTATTCTTATATGGAGGCTTGGATAACCATGACACCGTAATCTCCTGCGATCCCAAAAACTATAAAAAATGGGCTTCGATACGCCACCCACTGATAAAAAGAAAAAGCAACAGAGCACTTAACAGCCTACTTCCTTTAAGTAATAGTGGCCAGAGTAAACAATTTGCATTGCCACCTGAGCTAAGCGAGCTTCACCAACTCTACGAACAAGGCAATGCAGCTATTGTCGCCAATGTTGGGCCATTGACTCATCCAACCGATGCACAGACTTACCTAAGTATGCCAAATAAACGGCCTGCTCGCCTTTTCTCACACAATGATCAGCAATCTATCTGGATGTCAGGAAAAACTGAAGGAGCCCGTTACGGTTGGGCGGGATACATTATGGACACTGCGGTCAAGCAGGGAATGACTCCATATTCGCCCTTCAACAATATAACTTCCGGATCTGCAGAATTGCTGCTCACTGGAGAAAAGAGTCATCCTTACCGAATAGATGGTGTTGAAGCTGCATCACCATCTATCTTAGAAGAAACTGATGGAGATTTACGAGCTCACCTGATGGCCCACTTTCGTAACGTAAATACGCGCTATCAGTCTCCACTAGAACACGATGTTGCAGAGAAAATGCGCAGGTCATACGATGCCAATGTGCTATTTAATAGAGCCTCAAAGAGTTTAAACCTTCGGTCTCATTTTCCACCCTCTGAGCTCGGGCAACAACTAAAGAGTGTCGCGGAAACAATAGCCATAAGAGAGCAATTAGGAACTAATCGACAGATATTCTGCGTTGAACTGGACGGTTTTGACACACACTCTAATCAAGCAACCGAGCTCCCAAAATTGCAAAAACAAATAAGCTCTAGCCTTGCTGCGTTCTACCAATCATTAAAAGAACTTGAGCTAGTAGAACAGGTAACTGTGTTTACTGCATCTGAATTTGGGCGCACGTTGTCAGTCAACGATGACGGCACTGATCATGGTTGGGGAGGACACCATTTTGTGTTGGGGGGCGCAGTAAAAGGTCGTCAGGTTATTGGAGAACTGCCCCCTCCGGAGTTTGGACACCCACAAGATGCTGGAGAGGGCCGACTGATTCCTACAATATCCATCGAAAAATACGTTGAAACATTAGCTCAGTGGTTTGGTATTGAGGATTCGGAACTAAAAAAGATATTACCAAACGTGGACAAGTTCCCCAACCTGCCAAGTTTATTCAATACATACGCGATACAAAAAGGAATCCAGATGCTCTTATCTATGTCTTTTATCATCAACCCTAGGCAAAAATTTCAATGACTGGCTATTCACCGAATTGGCTAAGTTTTTCAGGCCATATCTGCGAGGACAATGAAGGCTGGTCTATCGCTGATTTCTATCACTACACATTTGAAAGCAGCTTTCAGCCAATCTTTAACGCTAAGCTCAATGTCATAGGGTTTGAAGCGTTGGCCAGAGTAAGAGTCGGTGCCGATCATTATCTTGATACCGAAGCGTTTTTTAATAGCTACCCGATAGAAAGTAAGGAGTTGCTAATGATCAACTTACTTTGCCAAGATATTCACATTAGCAACTTCGCTAGCCTATACCCTCATAATAGAACACTAAAACTGTATCTTAATACCTGTTCAGAAGCTCTTAAGTACAATGTAGGAAGCCAAAGGTCTATATACAGAAAACACAAACACGATAACGATTTCAACCCTGAGCAAATTGTGTACGAGTTATCAGAACGAGAAGTAGACAACATTACAGAACAGAAAAGTGCAGTTAAAGATATTCGTATATCACACTCTAGAATCGCATTAGATGATGTCACTGATCTAGACAGTATAGAAGAAAGGTTAATTCATTTAAGTCCTGAATATATAAAGCTTGATAAATCCTTAGTGAAGAACCTTGATCACACCCGGCAAAGCATTGAAAGAATCGTAGATAGATGCGATAGCATTGGCTGTCAAATTATTGCGGAAGGTATCGAAACTCAAGAGCAATTCTCAGTACTAACCTCATTAAACTTATTTGGATATCAAGGGTTTTACTTCTCGAGACCAATGAAACCCCAGCAACTCGTATGGCAGCCACTTAAATGCCTTTTATTCAACCACAATGAGTAAGGAGCAAGACTATAGTCATTCGAATTTTTCGAACAAGAGACTCGAAGGATGATTCTTATCTGCCAGATCTTTTTAGTTATAGTTATCACACCAATGAGACAACAAGGTTTGATTGATTCGAACCTCTATAGATAAGAGATACTATTATGACCAAGACACTTGTACTGAAATCCAGCATTTTGGGCCCTCACTCTCAGTCAAACCAACTGATTGATCACGCACTTGAAGGCAAAACTGGCATTGTTGAGCGTGATTTGGCTGCAAACCCAGTCCCAGTGCTGGATATGAGTGTGGCTACTGCATTGCGCGGCGGCGACGATCTTTCGGACGAGCAACAAGCGGCACTTACTCTTTCAGATCAGTTGATTGAAGAGTTAAAAGCAGCAGACCAACTGGTTATCGCAGCGCCGATGTACAACTTTATGGTCCCGACTCAGCTAAAAAACTGGTTCGATATTATCGCCCGTGCAGGAGTGACATTCACTTATACCGAAAATGGCCCTGTGGGGTTAATCGAAAATAAGAAAGCAATTGTTGTCACCACGCGTGGTGGTTTGCATAAAGACTCTCCGCGTAACTCAATTGAAAGCTACGTCACCACTATGCTTGGTTTTATTGGTATTACAGACGTTGAGTTTGTCTATGCTGAGGCGCTCAACATGGGTGAAGAGACCGCTCAAGTAGCACGTGAAGATGCACTAAAGCAACTTGTCAGCTTGGTTTAAGAGGCTTTTAGTTTAAGTCCGATACAAAACGCCTCGCTTGTTACGAGGCGTTTTATACTCTAGTGCTCAAGACACATATTCTTTTGCTTCTTTGAGCTTAAGTTTAAGCTTATCTTTTTTACTCAGCGCTTTTTCAAACTCATCTTTGGAAGTATTCAGATAACTTACCCCATCTTTAATCTGTGATAAATAAGCGATGTAGATGGTGTCCAAGGTTACAAACTCAATGCCCGATTTGGTTATATATTTACGCGCAAACTTACGTGTTTTCTCGTAAGACTTATAGATACTTCCTGCCAGCTCACTACCTGGGGCGTAGGTCACAAATTTGTCGGGTTCTTTTTTAAATTTGTACTTCAGCATTCTCATGTGTTTTTTCACAAATGATCGTTTCTTATAGGCGGGCAGATCAAGTACACCTATTAAAACCTCTTCTTTGGAGCTCACCAAAGGATGCAAAATCCACATCATGGCGACAATTGGAATATCTTGAATACTTTTATTGAAAAAGGTGCAGCAATCTAAGCCTGTTAAACTACTTTTGCGCATGTACATTCTCATACACTCTTTTTGAAAAACTTTATAGCGGGCAATAGTAATTTTTCTATAGATGTAGTTAATACACCACTGACAAATTGACTTGGCCGCCCTCGCGATAGCAGTCGCAGGTGATGCGGCACCAAGTGTAATAATATTCACAACCAAGGTTGTCGAGTTGAATGAAAATTCGAGTAGCCCATCCTCCAAAGCGGTTGCTTTAATCTTTCTCCGAACCACCCTTAGGGTCTTCTGACCTTGGGTATCAGCAACAGAAATTACTTTCGTCGCCTTTTTATAAAGAGAAACCCCCTTGATCCCTTTATATGCTCCTTTAACAATCCCTTTCGAGTCTTTTATGAATGGCGCAAACTCTTCCCACACATCGCTAACCAAATCAAAGATCAGTGGTTTCATTTCAGAGAAGACGTTTGAAGGCAATAGCTCCACCCCCGGAACACCTTTAAACACACTATTGACCTGAGCAAAGATTTCATTTGATGTTTCGTTAATTGCTTGCTTACTATCGCCATCATCAGAGCTCTTCAGATCTTTCACTTCGTTTTTGATCTTTCTGACATTGTTCATCACCTTTCTATTCTTGCGAATTTGCTCGGGTGTTTTTACTTTGTCGTCAATACTCACTTCGCTAAAAAAGCGCAGAAAGAAGAGCTGCTTATCATCAATAGGATCACCAGCAAGCTCTATGGCAGTGGCTGTATTGTTAGGCATGATATCTATCCTTGATTATCTGCAATTGAATAACAAGTTTATATCATTGGCATCAATCCTTATGTTTTTCATCTAGCTTTTCGGATCAACGCGAAAAATCAGTCATTTACTCTATGTGCTTTATTGACTAGTTCCAAACATTGATCTAACCGCGAAACGTAAGCGAAATACAAACTCTATTCAGCCAAAATGCCTTGCTTTAAACACGGCATTACTCACCTAGGTATTTATGTCAAATCTGCCATTTGTTGGAGGCTGTATGCTGTTACTGGATCGATAGTTTGGACTAGCTCTTCCACTTGCTTAATCGCTTCAATAGAAGTGCTCGCTTTACGATAGCTCAAGTAAATTGGGCGATACCAATCTTCTACCTCTTCAACCTTATGTAGCTGACCAGAAGCAAGGAAAGGTTCAACTAACGACGCAGGTAAGTAGGCACTGCCACCCTTTTCAAGAATAAAGTCCAATGCAATACGAGCAGTCGATGTGCGTAAGTACGGAGCCGGGATCTTCGGGTGGCGCTCAGCGTGCTCTGAGGCGAATTTCGTTCCCCAATCCACGTAGACATATTTGTCTTCGAATACCGACTCAAGCGAGTCTTGTTGTGTGGAGACTAAAATTAGGACTACATCAGCGACTTTTTTGCAGTTGAGTTCGTCCGCTTTGATTTGGTCAAAGGCAAACGCCATATCTAGGGTACGCTCTTGCAAACAACGAGAAAGCACTTCGCGCCCCATGATTTCAGCCATAAATCCATAGCCCTCGAACTCGTCGGTAACCAAGCTCAAACAGTTTTGAAGATACGCATCCCAAACGCTCGGTGTACCACCTAAGGTTAGCTGTAGCGCCTTGCCACTTTCCAACGACAACTCTAGTTTCGCTTGCTGTAAGGTGCTGACCATGACCTCAGCGTAACCAATCAGTCTTTCGCCCGCCGAGGTAAGTTTGATGTTGTTACGATCACGAATAAACAGCTGGGTATCAAAATAACTTTCTAGCTGTTTGATTCGTGCGCTCACTGCAGCTTGGGTGATGTACAGGTTTTCTGCAGCCTTACCAAAGTGCCTTACTTGCGCCAGTTCTAAAAACGTTCTAAAGACTTTTACGTCCATGGGATTTCCTCTACCGACAATCTTGAAAGTTAGGGTCTGTTGACCTTTTG